>VYKV01000203.1_pt1 | contig 18449 bp, 25 predicted proteins | sample 5114461 | NCBI WGS metagenome assembly VYKV01 (sample SAMN12291816, study PRJNA351875) | freshwater metagenome | isolation source: freshwater lake | place: USA: Michigan, Gull Lake | collected 2011-07-05 | reverse complement strand
ATTTGTGCCTTAAGTCCTTCTTTATATGAATTTCAGCTACTTTTGGGCGTAGGCTCTCTTATCTAATTTTATTTTAAGTTAATTATTTGCATAACAATTACCGAAGAGCCAAATAGTTGAGGATATTATTAAAAAGTGGAATGATGAGGATATTAAAGATTATTGTTTTAAGGAGGAAGACTTTTCTGCTGCAGATAGGGCAGTTTTGGATGCAACAATAGATCAATTAAATCTCTCACCAGATGAAGCCAGAACGATTGAAACAGAAGTTCTTAACCCACTGCTACGGCGACGAGACAATATTAAGAAATATAGGAATGCGTTTCGGAAAATAATAGCTGCTGCTAATCATACTCCATTGAAAAACAAAGATAGAGAGAGTTTAAAGAAACTGCAAATTATCTATGGACTCAGGGATGAGGATATTCAGTTCATTGAGAAAAAAGTGAAAGCTTCTTTAATGGATCAAATTTTGCATTTTATAAAAAATTTCAAATTAAATCTGCCAGTTAGCATAGGAATAGCATCAATAGCATTTGTAAGTTTATTTGCCATTTATCGCCCTGGTATTATTACTCGATTAATTCCATCTAATTGTCCAAAACAAACGGGCGACTTTATTAGTGAAGGAGAAGAAGTTCTTAATTACTCTCAATCGTTTAACAAGAAGAAAGGTGCAGAATATTTTGCACAGTGTGATTATCAAAAAGCCCTGTTAAGATTTGAGGACGCATGGCAAGAGGATAGGCTAGATGCAGAAACGTTAATTTACTTAAATAATGCTTTACTAGAAGCCAATAAAATGCCATATTACACGATTGCTGTTGCTGTTAGTATTCCCAAAAATCAAAGTGACTTTAATGATGATCATGGTGATAGTCGAGCAAAAGAAATGTTACGAGGAGTAGCACAATTACAAACAAAAATTAATCTGGGACTTTTAAATGACAATGATCCATTCCTCAAGTATTTTCCAGATCAAAATTTTATCAATAAAAAAGCGATTAATGGTAAGGGATTAAAAGTTGTCATTACTAATGATGAAAATGACGAATTATTAGCCAAAAAGAGAGCAGCATCTCTTTCCCAGCGTCCTGAAATTTTAGGAGTTGTTGGTCACTATCCCAGTGAAATGACTGTGGCAACGGTGGATATTTATAAGGAAAATAATTTAGTTTTGATTTCTCCCGGATCAACGACTAGCGAGCTTACTAAATACCCCAGAAAAAATTTCCTGCGAACTGTTTTTTCCGACGAGCAACAATCTCCTGCCATTGCAAAATTTTTGCAAGAAAAGTCTATTAAAAAAGTGGTAGGCTTTTATAGTGAAGGAAGTCCATTTAGTGAATCTTTTTTTAATAGTTTTAAAACTATTTTTACAAGCCCTCCATTCTCTGGAACTGTAGTAAAATTAGATGAATTTGATCTGGGAAATAATTTTGATGAAAAAGAAGCCATCCAAGAGTTACGACGACAGAAAGAAGCAAAAATAACAGAAACAATAGGGCTTGTACTATTCCCAAAAGCGATTGGCGATGCTCAAGGCGATGCAATTAGACTTATAAAACTTAATAATAGTCAAAATTGGGTTATCGGATCATGGGGGCTTCGTAGTTCTCGTACCTTAGAACAAATTGACAACCTACAACCTTTTCAAAAGTTTGTTATTGCGGTTCCTTGGGATTCTTTAACCAGTCCTAACAAGAATTTTCTTAAGGATGCTAAAATTTTATGGACTACAACTTCTGTTAATGCAATAACAGCCCTATCCTATGATGCAACTCTTGCTCTAACAAAAGCTCTAGAAAAGGAAAATACTCCAACAAGAATTAATATCCTTGAACACTTAAAGTCTCCTGATTTTCTTGTCACTAAAGGTGCAACTGGGACAATTAAATTCGATGAAAATGGCGATCGCAAAAAAATCGATGAAAATGGCGATCCCCAAAATCCCTCCGTAGAATTTGTTCACATTGTGGAGTGTCGGACACTAAGTTCAGATTTTGCTTTTGTCCCAATCAAGTATCCTACGGCTAAAGATGCTGGTTTATCCTGTTTAAACTCACCCAAAAAGCCTAGTCCCTAGCTAATCATGGTTGGCTGAAAAAGTCTGAAATGCCGCTAGGAAAAAGGTTTCGACTCAATAAAGCGATCGCCGCTCTTGTAGGTTGGATTGACTTAAGGAAACCCAACACATAATTAAATAACCAACTAAGATAATCTATATTAAGCCAATAAAGCCTGTTTTATTGGGTTTCCTGCCTCCTATTGACAGTATGCTAAAACTGATTATTTTTACCCGTTATCCGGAATTGGGGAAAGTAAAAACCCGGATGATTCCAGCTTTGGCAGCCGAGGGAGCCGAGGAATTGCACCGCAAACTGGCCGAATATACTCTCGGTAAATTAGAGGGTTTGAGGAATTTTCTCTCCCTGATCATTTACTACCATGGCGGCAGCGAGGAGAAAATGCGTACTTGGTTAGGTGTGCATTATTGCTATCATTCTCAACGGGGAAAAGACTTAGGAGAAAAGATGCAAAATGCTTTTGCCGATGGTTTTGCTCAAGGGATGACAGCGATCGCTATTATTGGCACAGATTGCCCAGAAATCGGGGAAAAAGAGATTTTAGCAGCCTTTGAAGCCCTAAAAACCCACGATATGGTTTTAGGGCCAGCGTTAGATGGAGGATACTACCTAATTGCTTTAAAACAGGTCTTTCCAGAGCTTTTTAGCGATATTCCCTGGGGAACGGGGGAAGTCCTGGCAAAAACTCAGACAATCGCCGCTAAACTGGCTTTAAAAACCGCTTATCTGCCTAAATTAGCCGATATTGATCGCCCGGAAGACCTGCCTATCTTAAAAAAATACCTGCCGGAATTAAGGTTGAACGATGACGGGGGTTCCCATGCGGACTAAATCAAACAACACTTTTACATCCCGATTCCGCATCCGCACACAACCATGGGAAGCGGCGCTACCGAGGGAATTTTCCGCGGGGGTCCCGTGAAAACCGATGGAATTTTTGCCGTCAGTCCAAAAACCGATCCATCTTTCCCCTAAGGGACTATTGGCACCGGGGGTGCTGACTTTGCCTGTCCAGGGACTTTTCCAGACGGGATTGCGAACTAATTCTCGCACCTCAAATTTACCAGTGGGGGTTTCCCAGCCTTTTTTGCCGACGGCGACGGTAAATTGTGCTAAAACTTGCTTATCTTGATAAACGTAAACTTTTCTCTCTTTCAGTTTTAGGACCAGATGGGTAGCGAGAGTTTGATTGGCCGCCGTATTCGGGGTGACGGTGCTGATTTGGTTAGCTTGGGCCGGATATACGGGTAAACAAGTTAATCCTAATCCGATGATTAAGAGGGTCAAATTTCGTTTGAACGCCATTTTTCCCACACTCCTCAATTGCTATAGCGATAATTTTTAAGGATAGCAAATAGGGAACTTTTTGGAACCTCAAGCCGTCCACGCTGTGCCAGTTTTAGCTTCGTACTGCCGACAACCTTCACAAGGACCTGGGGGATTAACCGCACAACGCAAATGGGGGGAATACGCATTAAAACGACAACTAAGATCACCGATAAAGGCCGGTTTATTTTCTGTCTCTAGAGGTATTGACAAAAAATCACTGGCCATCACCGCACTGTATTCGTGACGATGGCGAATCCCTCTCAAACGGTTGCTTAATCTCTGTTGGGATCGGTTAATTAACCAGAGACTAACGAGAGAGGGAAAGAGAGCGAGGATAAAAACAAAGGTTATCCTGATCACGATTTCAGTTTAGGCGATCGCCAGTGATGCTAACTTATTATCGAGGCAGTCCCTAGAAATTAGGCCATAACCAGGGAAGATTTAAGGGGTTCTTCCTTTTTGCTTTCATAAACTGCCCCAGGACCGGGGAATCCTCTGGTTAGTTCCCGCACTTTAATCTCACCTGCTTGCAGGGATTTGGTCAAAATTTCCATGGCAACCACGGGTTTACCCGCACCACAGAAGAATAAATCAGCGGCGAAATAGCCGTGTTCAGGCCAGGTGTGGATCGCGATATGAGATTCAGCTAAAGTCGCCGTCGCGGTAACTCCGTGGGGACTGAACTGGTGGACACACAAATCGATCAGCGTTGCTTCTCCTGCCGTAATTCCATCGAGGATAGCGCGGCGAATGCGCTCGGGATCGTTGAGGAGGTCAGCAGGTACTTGCCAAGCATCGACAATCAAATGGGTTCCCAGTTTGGTCATTTTTTTTTCAATACTCCCTATCGAAAAACCTTCACAGAATTACCAGTATAACACAATTTTTCTAACTTGTGCAAAAAAGATCTGGTTTTTCTCGGGTACTTTCTCTAAAAAACTGGGACAGAGCGGGGGAGAAGGGTGTGGGGCGAAGGCTTACGTCTGCTTGACAATAGTATCGTTAGGCGTTAGGATTTGGTCATGATCGTCAATTTCAAGTCCGAAGAGACTAAGCTCATTTTCGAGGGGTTTCAGTCTCGTCACTATCCCCCTGATATTCAATCGGTCGCTCTACGAAAACTGCTAATCCTTGCAGCGGCGGTATCGATTAATGATCTGCGTGTCCCACCGGGTAATCGGTTGGAGAAGTTGCAGGGCGATCGTCAGGGCCAGTACAGCATCCGTATTAATGACCAATGGAGAATTTGCTTCATTTGGACTGATGAAGGCAATGCTGATCAGGTAGAGATAGTGGACTACCACTAAAATTAGCTAAATGCGATGAATAACAACACTTCGACACATTTCGACAAGCTCAATGTAAAAGCTCAGTTGCACCGGTTGCCCAATATCCATCCCGGTGAAATCCTCAAGTTAGATTTTCTGGAACCGCTCAATATTACCCCCTACAGACTGAGTAAAGATTTAAGCGTAGCTCAAACTCGTATCGGTGAGATTTTAGCCGGTAAGCGTAGTATCACTGCGGATACAGCTTTGCGTCTGTCACGATATTTTGGTAACAGTCCTCAGTTTTGGCTGAATCTTCAAACAGACTACGATCTCCGTCAAGCTCAGGCAAAGAATGCCGAAGTTTATAACCAAATTCCTATTACTCCATTTACAGATGTAGCTTAGGGTCCTAATTTTATCTGGGAGGGGGGACGGGATTAGTGGGGACGGTGGGACTGGGAGAAGCGGCAGGAATGGGGGGATTTTCGGGTTTACGGACTTGGGGGACGGGTAACAGATAGAAAAGTAGGGCGCAAGCGACAAGACTGCCTAATCCTGCCAAAAAAGGTACTGTTCGACTGGCCACCGATTCATTAACCTTATGGTAGCGACGGGAAACTGGCTGTAATTTCAGGGTTAGGTCAGGTAAAGTGCGAGTATCGGCAAAAAATTGGTCAATCGCTTCTATTAAATCGAATAACTGCACGGTACTGATTTCTATCTTGACCGGACTTTCCGGGATATTCAAGTCCGTTGATGGATACCAGACCAGACGATGGAGATTATGGTCCATCTTTTCTAGGTACACATGATCTGGTTCATGGACGGGGTCTTGGGGATGACGAACACCACTCAAAAATTCTTGGGCATACTGACTGACCGCTTGTACTAAATTTTCCAAGAAAACCCGACCACCTTGCAGGACTTTATTGGCCCCGATTAACCGACATTCTACGTTAGTCAAAATTGAGAGTAAAGGTCGGCTATCACCGGGGTTAGCTGGGGCGAAATCATCGCCGAAACCATCGAGAATCAGGGTACAATTGGGCAAGCTATACTGTCTTCTCATTTTTACACGATCTCCCCATCAAATAAACTAATCCAAAACCGCTGCATTCCCGTCGTACCAGTACAAAATAATAACTGATCGAGGAGGGATAAAGCCAGTTCATTTAAAGCATTTTCATCGGCTAGATAAACCGATACTTTGGCCCGGCGGGGGTTCATGCGACTGCGAAAATTGGAGCGAAATCTTTCTAGGTATTCTGATAAAAGAAAATTATTATCCACGGGTAAACCCTTTGATTCCATCTGTTGCCGCGCTAACAGTAATTGTCGGATGGATATAGCTAGAGGTTTGGCCCGATAACTGGCAATGATAACTAAAGCTTTTGCTTGGTCAAGGGTAAGACGGTCGAGGGTGTAGGAAATTCGCCATGGATTAGTACAGCGTAAGCGCCAGAAAATAATCCGGTTTTTAACAATTTTATCGAGTCCTAGTTCTTTACAGAGGGCTAACAGGGCCTCCCCGGCACCGACTTCTAAGGATTCCAACGCTAATAGCATTAAATCGATATGCTGTTGGAGATGTAGGGCGCATTGCTGACTGGCAATCGGAAAATCGGGTAAAACGCTTAAAATAACTGGTTTTTCTGGGGCTGATGCTGTAGATTCGGGCGTTAGGCTAGTAGAGGTCATGATATAGGAGAACTAAAACACAAGGGCGATCGAGTCAGGGTATTGTAAATTGTATTGTATAGATAGCTGTCCCCCATTTTACGAGACACGGAAACCGAATGGATCTGAAATCATTGATTCGCGATATTCCCGACTTTCCCAAACCGGGTATTGTCTTCCGCGATATTACTACCCTACTCAATCATCCCCAAGGATTACGTTACACGATCGATACCCTAACGGCAAAGTGTCGCGATTACGGTTTATCCCCCGATTACATTGTCGGTATGGAATCCAGGGGTTTTCTCTTTGGTGTTCCTTTAGCATACCAATTAGAAGCGGGATTTATTCCCGTCCGGAAACCGGGCAAATTACCCGCCGCCGTTCATAGTATCGAGTATGATTTGGAATACGGAAGCGATAGCCTCGAAATTCATCAAGACGCGGTGGCTGCCCATCATAAAGTCTTAATTGTCGATGATTTGATCGCGACGGGAGGGACGGCGAAAGCGACGGCCGATTTATTAGAAAAAATTGGTTGCGAGGTGTTAGGATTTGCTTTTATCATCGAGTTAATCGACCTCGGTGGTCGGGGAAAATTACCCGATTTACCGATTATTACCCTCATCGATTATTAGGTTTTTTTTAAGTACCTAAGCAGAATTAATTACACATTTCGCTAACACTCTGGCAAGAGTGCCTATCTCAAAAATGGCAATTAATTCTGCACGACTATTTATCTCCTGACTCCTGAATTGGAGTCCCCACTAGGAAATTAACTTGGCACGATTACTTATGACGGCGACTGATGATAATTATAAGGATGCAACCGCTCGATCGAGTGCTAATGGGTTACAATCTCTCCTAACTAGCGAAACTTTTTTATATATTGTCAAGCGTGTTCTCCAGGGTTTATTAACTCTGTTGTTGGCCTCGGCTTTGAGTTTCGCTATTATCCAATTAACCCCCGGCGGTTTTCTGGCTTTGCTTGACCTTAATCCCAAGATTAGTCAGGAAACTAAAGAACAATATATTGCCCTTTTTGGTTTAAAAGACCCGCCGATTGTCCAGTATTTTAAATGGTTATGGCAAGTGGTAACTCAGTTTAATTTTGGTCTGAGTTTTACCTATTTTCGTCCCGTGTCTTCCCTATTATTAGAGAGAATTCCAGCGACGTTATTAATGTCTTTGACTTCCATCATTTTAACCTGGGCGATTGCGATTCCCTTGGGCATTCTCAGCGCCGTCAAACAAAACCAATTTATCGATAAATTTTTCCGAGTTATCAGTTATGTTGGTCAAGGTTTCCCCAGTTTTATCACTGCCCTTTTACTGCTAATTCTCGCCCAAAATGTCTCGCCGCTTTTACCGGTGGGTGATATGACCAGTATTAACTATTGGATTATATTCAAACCGCAAGGGCGAAAGGTTTACCAGAAAATAAAGTTATCTATGTCCACGCTTTACGCAATGCTATTAATCCCCTGATAACTCTTTTGGGCTTTGAATTTTCCAGTTTGTTAAGTGGGGCATTTATCGCCGAATTTTTCTTTAACTGGCCCGGATTAGGTCGTTTAATTCTGCAAGCTGTGACGGCTAAAGATTTATATTTAGTTATGGGCAGTTTAATGATGGGTGCTACTATGTTGATTATCGGTAATCTCCTGGCTGATTTACTTCTCAAAGCTGTAGATCCTAGAATTAAATTGGAGGATTTAAAGTAGGGAGATAGGGAAATGGGGAAATTCAACTAAAACCCCAAAACCCTAAAACCCTAAAACCCCAAAACCCTAAAACCCAACCCCTAACCCCCAACCCCTTTTTTCCTTTTCACTTTTTACTTAACAAAATATGTTAGCAACTACACATTATTTACTCAGGTCAAAACAAGACGGACAATACCTAGTGGCGCGTCTGAGAAAAGGTGAAAGCGAAACTCCGGCTAGTTATCTGCTTCTGTTTAAAGAATCCTACGATGCTTTAAGTTATATCAATACCCATGCTCAGGATTTAGCCAATAATTTTTCAGTGGAAACTCTCTCAGGAACACAATTAAAGGGACTGATGCAGCGATGGGGATTTGCAGGAATTGGTTTAGTTAGTGAACCGTTGGAACCACAGGTACAGTTTTTAGCCTACGAAAAAGGATTTAATCTCTAAACTATGAAAAAGCTGTTAATCACTGGAGTTAGTGGGTTTTTAGGTTGGCATATTTACCAAAAAACTCGCTCATCCTGGGCAAGTTTTGGTACATATTTTAATCACAATGTCAATAGTAATGACCCAAATTTAATTAAAATTAACTTAACAGACTTAGCCGCAGTTAAAGAACTTTTTCAACAGATTAAACCCGACGCGGTAATTCATGCGGCTGCCCAATCAAAACCGAATCTCTGTCAAGAATTTCCCCAAGCATCCGAGGCAATTAATCTGACAGCTTCTCTAGAAATTGCCCGTTTGTGTAGTCAATATCAAATACCGCTAGTTTTTACCTCTACCGATTTAGTTTTTGATGGTAAAAATGCCCCCTATTCCGAAAATGATCCGGTTTCTCCCGTGAGTATCTATGGTGAGCAAAAAGTAGCGGCAGAAAAGGGTATTTTAGCAATATATCCTTGGGCGGCTATCTGTCGAATGCCTTTGATGTTTGGTTCCCCTTCTCCCACCGCTAATAGTTTTCTCCAACCCTTTTTAAAAACCCTCCAAGAGGGAAAAGAATTATCTCTATTTACTGATGAATATCGTACTGCTGTTGGGGTTAATAGTGCGGTGAATGGTTTACTTTTAGCTCTAGAAAAAGTGCAAGGTATTATTCATCTAGGGGGTAAAGAAAGAGTTTCTCGTTATCAATTTGGTTTACTAATGGCGGCAGTTTTTAACATTACTAGGAAACAAATAAAACCCTGTTTACAGTCCGATGTTCCCATGATTGCGCCGCGTCCGCAGGATGTTTCTCTTGATAGTTCTCTCGCTTTTTCTTTGGGTTATCAACCATTAAGTATTAAAACCGAATTAGAGGCAATTAGAGATGAAATTATCTGAACAAAAGCGGACTATATTAATTATCTTGCTCCTTTTTTTTACCGCTATTCTCATGACCAATTATTTTGAGGTAGGGATGACAGGAGTGTTGGCTTTTTGGGTTGCTTATCTTTCTAAAGGATTGCGAAAAGTTAAGTAAAAAAATATTTTTTTCAATCAACAATCTCAAATTCTATTGACTGCTCTTGGGCAAAATTATAGGTAAAATGATCGATAATATTAGTATCGCTCAATTCGAGATTATAAAAATCGATCGCTGGTTGATCAAAAAGTGGGCCAGCGTGCCAAGTTCCCACCTCTAATTTAATAAAACAGTCCCCGGGGATGCGAAAAACCTTTAATTTTTCTAAATCCGGTTGAGTCTGAGGACTAGGGGGGGCCACTCCTAAAAACCACTCTTGTCCCCCCAAAGAACCGAGACATTGGGTACATTGACTATGACGAGTAATTCGCTTAAATTTACGTCCGCGAGTCTGTAAACGCATAATATAAAAGCGCGGCACACCGTTTTTTAAATGCAGTTGTGCATCGCTTTCATCAAATATTTTCCCGTCATGACTAGGGGTTATTAATTGACCGTAGGGACGGAAACTCTCGGCGGTGATTAGTTGCGATGCCAGGGGACGAACGGTAATCGAATTACTCATAAAAATTACTGCTGACTAACAGTTATAGCTGTACCATCTCGGAGAGAAAGAATATTATTAACGGCAATTCTTTCCCCGGCATTTACTCCAGAAATAACCTGATAAGCTTGCCCTTGAATTGTGCCAACTTGAATTGGTTTTTGTCTTACCACTAAACGCTCCTCGGCATTTTCTTGACCTTCTTTAGCCTTTTCTTTTTCGGCCACAAAAACAAAATTTTGCGCCCCGATGCTAGTCACTGCCGTGGTGGGGATTAATACCCCCGGTTTTTGATCCCAAATTACCCGCGCCCGCACATATTGATTATTGCGAAGACTGCCATCATTAGTAAAGGAAAATTTCACTAAAACCGATTGGGTAGCTTGGGAAACGGTGGGGGAAATAAAAGTTACTTGACCGCGAACCCCCGCACTGCCATCAGGATTAATAATTTCCACGGGCAACCCGACACGCAGACGCGGTTGTAATTCCACGGGAATCTGCACATTTAGTTCCAAAGTTTTATTGTTAGTCAACGAGGTTAATTCTTCACCTAGGGAGATAATATCGCCGACCTTTCTTTGATTAAAATCGCCGACAAAACCAGCAATCGGGGCGGTAATGGTGTTAAAAACTAAATTCTGACGCGTCGCCCCTAATTGCCCCTCGGCGCTGGCTACTGCCGCTTGACGACTGTTCACCGTTGCCGCTGCCGCCGCCACCTGTTGCTGTGACGCTAATTCGTTTTGAATGGCGATATTTAATGCTTCTTTGTTTGCCTGTAGGGTAGCTCTAGCCGCCGTCACCTGTTGACGGGCCGCATCACGATTTTTAGACTGGGACTCTACTTCCGCCCTGGCGGCCTGAATGTCGCGGCGGCGATCATCTAAGTCCTGTTGGGGCTGTGCCCCTTGTTTGACCAGAAATTCGGCTCTTTTTAGGTTTTTTTCCGCTAAATCTAAATTAGCTCTCGCTCTCTGTAAATCAGCTTCGGCGGCGCTCAAGGTGGCGATCTGACTTTTAACATTAGCTTCGGCATTGGCCACATTTGCCCGATTCTGGGCAATTTGGGCTTTATTTGCCCTCACTTGCGCTTGTCTTTGCCTTAAATCCGCCTCAGACGCATTGAGATTCGCTTTGGCCGAATTTACCTGGCCGATGCCGGCGTTTACCTGTTGCTGTTGTTGTTCGGGATCCAATTCGGCGATTTTTTGTCCCTGAGTTACCTGATCGCCAGATTTAACGAAAATAGACCGAATCCGACCAGTAATCTGAGGGGAGACGCTAACACGCTGTTGGGCGATCAAAGTACCCACAAATTCGCTACTTTGCACTAATTTGTCGGTGCCGAGGGTTTGCAGTTTGACGGGAACGGCCGCCGGTCCTGTGGCCTGGGGGGTTTGGGGGGCGCAACCAGCTACAATTAGGGAAACGGCGATCGACGAACCGATCGCTGTCGATACGTTAACGGATCGTTTAATCATTGTTAAATTTGGGGGTTTTTGGCAGAAAAAGTGCTAGTAAATCGGAAAAAGAAGAGGAGGATGAGGAGAGAAGCTTTTCCTTAAATTTTACTCTACAGAATTGATCGCCGTGATCACTGTTTGCTTTGCCCTAAGCTAACAATATTACAGGTAACTAATCTTTGGGCGAGGGTGGTGTATTCTAGGCGACCACCGGCGATCTGGTATTCGTCCCGGGGCGCCGGCAGATGACCGACGGGAGCATTGAGGGTATAGTTAAGATTTTCTTTAAAAATAATCCAATCACCATCTTTACGCCAACCGATTCGATCGCCAAAAGTTTGAAAATTTTCGATCGCCACTAAGCGGCCCGGTCGATTACCCGTCTCGATAAAAATGCGAAATTGGGTACTGAAACTAAAACGACCCCCGGAAGCTTCTTTCCAGAGTTGATCCATCTTTTGCAGATCCCAACAGGCCAATTTTTGCAGGTCTTCCATGGTAAACCAGCCCTGTAATTCCCGTCCGGTTGCTTTCAGGATTAAATTGCGGGTTTCATCGTTAGCTTGTCGCCAATTTTGTTGAGCGAGGAAATTTTTCAGGCGAGTGTAATTAATGCCCGTGGTCGGTGATACCATTTCCCCAGAGGTGGCAGTCTGGGCAACGATCGCCGGCAAGGGATTGAGAAATAAAGCGATCGCAAGAGTGATCTGACACAAGGAAAAATTAATTCTCATAAACCCTATTTATTAACCTGATGCAAAGAAATCCTACAATAGCATAGACGAAATTTGCCGTTTTTACCGCCTCCTTAACTCCTATGGCTTTCACTTGGATCCGACACCACATTTTGGGATTGCAAGACTGGCAACCGGAAGAATACCAAACCCTGCTACAAACGGCCTCTAGTTTTCGTGAAGTTCTTTCCCGACGTACCAAGAAAGTGCCGGCCCTACAAGGTCAAGTGGTGACAAATCTTTTTTTTGAACCTTCCACCCGCACCCGTAGTAGTTTTGAACTAGCGGCCAAACGTCTCTCGGCCGATGTTCTTAATTTTGCCCCGGGTAGTTCCAGTTTGACTAAGGGGGAAACGATTCTCGATACCGCTTTAACCTATGTGGCCATGGGTACGGATATCTTTGTCATCCGACATCAACAGTCGGGAGTTCCCGATTTAATTGCCGCAGAAATGGATCGTTTGCAGTCGGGGGTCAGTATTCTTAATGCTGGGGACGGTCAACACGAACACCCCTCCCAGGGACTTTTAGACCTGTTTACGATCTGTTGTCTGTTAGACGAAGACAATCCCCGTTTAGAACTGTTAGAGGGTAAAAAAATCGCTATTGTTGGGGATATACTCCATTCTCGTGTCGCTCGTTCCAATATCTGGAGTTTAACCACGGCTGGGGCAGAAGTACATTTGTCCGCACCCCCCACCCTACTGCCGAAATATTTTGGGGAATTGTGCGATCGCCTATTTCTCCACTGGGATTTAGAACCAGCTTTAGAAAAGGCCGATTTTGTTATGACCCTGCGACTGCAAAAAGAACGAATGACTGCCAATCTTTTGCCCAGTTTACGGGAATATCATCAAAGTTTTGGCATTACTCGTCCTCGTTTGCAATCCTGTCAACCGGGGGTGAAGGTACTTCATCCCGGTCCTGTGAATCGGGGAGTGGAAATTAGTTCCGATTTAATGGACGATCCCGATTTTAGTCTGATTTCCCAACAAGTTACCAGTGGTGTCGCTGTCAGAATGGCTTTGTTATACCTCATCGGTAATCTTCGCAGCGACCGGTAAAAGCTTCTCAGGGATTTGCTCTTTTAGTCTGGTTTCATTGAAACAATCCTAAAGTTTCTATCAAGGTAAATATCATACTTTCTTCCTCCGTCACACACAGCATCTTCTGCTTCAAATAGGTTAGTCTCAACATCAAATTTCATCGCTCTAGGATTCCTACAACCCTGTTTTAGCAAAGCATCAGTCAACCGTGATTTTTCTTCTGCGTAAGCTTATTATCGATTTGGTCTTCATTTTTTCAACTTCCTGAATACAATAAAAACATCATTGCAAGGGTTTTAGACCCAAGTTTTCGGTAATTAGTTCGGCACGATTACCGACGAACTATATCTTAGGGGAAGCATACCTAGATTGCAATAAGTATAAATACTCAAGCTATCCCTGGGGCTTTTCTAGAAACTTTGACCGATACCGAATTCCGTTCTCAAGGGAAGGGTATAATTAAACTAAGAAATCAACATTTTCAGCTAAAGCCATGCAATTAGCCTTAGAACAAATTATCGTCAATCCCGGTCAACAGTTACTTTTAAAAGAGCTTAACTGGCAAAAATTTGAGACAATATTATCAGAATTAGGAGAAAGTCGTGCTTCTCGGTTATCCTACAGTAACGGAATATTAGAAATTATGGTACCTTTACCCGAACATGAAAAAGATAAAGAAATCATTAGTTATATGGTTCAGTTTTTGTTAGAAGTACTCAATATTGATTTTGAACCGTTAGGATCAACAACATTTAAAAACGAGCGGATGAATCAAGCGGTTGAACCTGATGCCTGTTTTTATATTAAAAACTATCAAGCCGTTATTGGCAAAAATAGACTTAATTTAGAAAGTGATCCCCCCCCTGATTTAGTCCTAGAAATTGATATTACTTCCCGTACCTATTTAGATAATTATCGACAGTTAGGTGTTCCCGAACTGTGGCGTTATACTCAAAGTGGCCTACAGATTAATTTATTACAAGAAGGAGAATATATTGAGTCTTTAAGCAGTCCCAATTTTCCTCAGATTCCGATTATTGAATTAATTAATCAATTTGTTAAACAAAGTCAACAACTGGGGAGAAGTGAAGCCATCAGAAACTTTAAAAATTGGCTGACGGAAAATATAGATAATAGTTGAAAATCCTAACATTTTTGACTTAGATAAATTTGTCCGTCGAGAGTTGTATAAACTTCTTGCGGTTCAATGATTCAGTTTGTTACTAGAATCTAGTTCACAAAAATAGATTAGATCATTGTTTTGAGCAGGGGATTTTTTAACCTCAGTGGGTGTGGATAAATCAGACAGGACAGAGGTTACAGCCGTTGGTGCTAGTTCTGAAAGTACCATGGTTATTCATTCCTCGTAGTTCGATTTTTACTTTGATAATTAATCAATTCACCGAGGCCGATTAAAATTCTAGAAACTAGCAGAATGAGAGCCTCTTGATTAAGAAAATATCCCGTAGAGGCTGTTAAAAAGTTACTGTTTTCTTGTCAGTTAAATTTTGTTAAGATAATGCCCAAAAACTACAATTTATGGTAAGAAAAGAGGTAAGTCGAAACCGAGTTTGATTTTTGCTTACTCTAAATCAGAAAGGGCATTGGGCAAGATTAGCTAACTATCCCTTTTTTGCCTCTTCCAGGTCATGATAATGCTGATAAGCGCCGATTTCGGGGTTAAAGGGGGCGATTTCTTCAGTTACAGTTAATCCCAAACCTTCTAACATTGCTTGTAGGACAGAATCGGGGGACAGACGGAGGTAATCGGGGTTAATTTCTAAGGCCACATGACGATTACCGAGGTGATAGGCAGCTTTGAGGAGTAAATCGGTTGAGGGGGCGGTAATAGTGATAACTGGTTCTGGTTTAGCAATAATTTGAATAATTTCTCCGTTTTCCCCCCGCAGGAAATCGCGATCCTGTAGAATTGTGCCGCGGGGTAAACGAAAACAGAGGGAAAAACCTTCGGGACTGTCGAGACGATAACGGCTGCGAGTGCGTTCTTCGGCCGTAAGTAGAAGGCTAAAAACTACCGTTTCTGGGGGAGGTGGACTAGCGGTATGACGGGGGGGTAAGCGCTCGGTAAAAGTTAACATGGTAGTAGTCAATGGGAAAAAACATTCTTAATTGTAGCCCTGACTCCAGCTTGACCCGAAAAACTGAGGAACTTTTTCTATTTATTCTCCCGTTGCAGACGAATCATCTCATTTTGCACCCGTCGTCTCAAGTTATCATCGGTACGAATCCGGTTAGTAATGGCGTTAAATTGAGCTGCGGTGAAGCCATTATCTTTGACAATCTTTTTTGAGTTATTACAATAATCTACGGCAATTCTTTGGGCATCAGCTGGAAGATTATTAAAGCTTTCCCGTTGGTTACAGGTAATTGCCGGGGGACTTTTCCGTAAAATTCGCGAAATTTCCTGATAAGCTTGTTTTCTTTGGGTTTCGATCGACAAAACTGCTTTGGCATAACGTTTGATTTGGTCAGCCGTAAAATCTTGAGTATAAGCGGAAGACTGAAAACTAACCACCTCCGTCGTCCAAGAAAATTCGGGAATCAGACCGCCAAGAATGGCGATTACTGCCAAAAAAGTCACAATAAAAGAACGTCTTAAGCTTTGACCTAGATCGGCTAGGGGATAGCAGTAAATCACCATGCGAGTTTGTCGCTGAATAGATAATGATAGCAAACTTTCCAGTTAAATCCTGCTTTTTTGAATATTTTTAACGATCATAAGTTCCAATTCTAGCCAATATCTCCTGGTCCCGAACCTCAATTTTTGGGCAGAAATTGCTTTGGTAAACTTTTTTAACGTTTCTAGGGGCAAAATTAGTTAAAAATCTTGGAGAGAACCGATGAACGATTTTTGGGAAGTTAGGATGCCTATCGCTTTTAGAGAATATTTATCGGCAATTTAGCCCCCTAATCTCTTTTTATTAGCTTATATCGCTGTTAATCTCTAGCTTATTCCCTTTTTGTGTCTCCAGTGGCGAGGAATCAGGAGGAAATCTAGATAAATTAAAGGTTTCAGCGATTCCGATCAAGACAATTCCCGCTTAGAATAATGCAGTGGAATATATAGCCAATGAGGATTTGAGGCATTATTTAGTGATCTCGATCCTGGCGAGTCCTCAACAGGGGAACCATAAACTACTGACAACCACCCTAAACTCAGAAAAACCGCAAAAAAAGGAGTTAGCGCATGAATAAAGGTGAATTAATCGATCAAATCGCTCTCAAAGCCTCTGTGACCAAAAAACAAGCAGATGCTGTTCTCACTGCCGCCATCGAAACCATTATCGAAGCGGTTTCTGAGGGGGACAAAGTAACCCTAGTAGGATTCGGTTCCTTCGAGGCCCGGGAACGTCAGGCCAGGGAAGGACGCAACCCGAAAACCGGCGATAAGATGGAGATTCCGGCCACTCGCGTCCCGGCTTTCTCGGCGGGTAAACTGTTTAAAGACAGAGTGGCCCCAGATAAGGAAGAATTAGGGCTGGCTGAATAAATCTAAAAACCTTGTTGGATAAGACTTTTAGACTTTTTTCCCATCAAAGAGTGCCTTAGCCCGGGGTGATCGGGGGGAAAATTCAGGGACTTTTTCCCTGAAAATTAGGTAGTTGACCACCTGAAAATAGGTAAAACCCTACACCCCACACCCCACACCCCACACCCTGCCCCCAGGGAAAACTTTTTGCCGCAAACCCTAATTACTGTTGAGCTTCGTTCGCTGTAAGTCTTTTGCCTAGACCTAAACATGGTGGTAATCTTGACTGGGCGGCCGCCATTGCCGGCTGTCCAGTTTCCTCTATTCTCGATTTTTCTGCCAGTATCAACCCCCTCGGTCCGCCCGAAAGCGCCCTAACCGCTATTAAAAGCCATTTAACCAGTCTGACTCGTTATCCTGACCCCGCGTATTGGCAGTTGCGTTCTGCCCTCGGCCAATGGCACAATATCGGGCCAGATTGGATTCTCCCCGGCAATGGTGCGGCTGAGTTATTAACCTGGGCCGGTCGGGAATTAGCAGCATTTGATAGTGTTTATGTACTAACACCCGCTTTTAATGATTACGAACGGGCTTTAAAAAGTTTTGGCGGGAAAATCTGCAAACATTCCCTAGATTTAACCAGTTTAAAGCCGGTTAATCCCGAAAAACAAGGCTTATTACTCAATAATCCCCACAATCCCACGGGGAAACTCTGGACGGTGGCGGCCATTCGTCCCTATCTATCGCAATTTGGTTTGGTGGTAGTGGATGAAGCTTTTATGGATTTTTTACCCCCGCAACAACAGGAGAGTTTAATATCTCTGTTGCCGGAATATCCCAATCTCGTGATTGTGCGTTCCCTAACTAAATTTTACAGTCTCCCCGGTTTACGTCTAGGATACGTCCTCGCCCATCCCGATCGCCTGTTACAATGGCAAAGATGGCGCGATCCTTGGTCGGTGAATAATTTGGCCGTGGTTGCCGCTATTGCGGGAATTGAAGATAGGGATTTTCAACAACAAACTTGGGATTGGTTAACGGCAGCCCGCAAGGATTTATGGCAGGGATTAGCTAATTTTCCGCAATTACAGCCCCAAACCAGTGCCGCTAACTTCCTCTTAGTACAATCTCAATCTTCCTGTTTACCCCTACAGGAAGCTTTATTAAAATATCATCGAATTTTCATCCGCGATTGTCTCAGTTTCCCCGAATTGGGCAGCAATTATTTTCGGGTAGCTGTCCGTTTACCGGCAGAAAATCAACGATTATTATCGGCTTTAGAGAGTATTTTAGCCGCGTCTGATAATTAGGGTTTGCGGCAAAAAGTTTGTTGGTGGGGTAAGGATTCAGGAGACAGGAGACAGGAGACAGCTATCAGGGAACGGATTTAGTATCAGACTAAATCTGATTATTAAAAACTGATTATTGATTCCCCCTATTGCCCCTTGCCTCTCCTTATACTAAATCCGGTTATTAAAAACTGATTATTGATTCCCCCTATTGCCTATTGCTTTTTGCCTCTCCTGATACGTAGCCTATACTCAACGGATTTAGTATCATATCATATTTAGGGCTTGCTGAAAAAGTACGGGCGAAGCATTCGGATAGAAAATCTACGGTTTCACCGATAGGTTATTGCCCGAATGCTTCGCCCCTACAGGACGCGGGCCGATGAAGACGC
>VYKV01000155.1_pt1 | contig 18524 bp, 14 predicted proteins | sample 5114461 | NCBI WGS metagenome assembly VYKV01 (sample SAMN12291816, study PRJNA351875) | freshwater metagenome | isolation source: freshwater lake | place: USA: Michigan, Gull Lake | collected 2011-07-05 | reverse complement strand
ACGAATAGGCTTTTTCCATGTCTCACATTCTAGCATATATTTGGTAAATGCGCTAGTATTTAACGGTAAAGCCGTCGTAGAACGACGGGGTTTCAGACCCAAAATTTTCGATGAGGTCCAGTGGGTTCCACGTCTCGCAACTCCCCGTCAATTAATTGATAGCGTGGGTCATCTCTATACCGAGTCAAAAAATCTTCAAAATTGAATAATTTAGGAGATAGGTAGGTCATGATTTTTATCGGATTAGACCTAAAACTTGTTGTTGCTATCCATGATACTGATGACTCGCCGGAATCGGGGGATTTTTGGGGTTAAAAAATCCTTAAAAAAACTCGAACCCCCACTACCCTCCTTAATAAGTAGCTAGACAATTGATTACAGATAATTAGTTAAGCAAAATTAATTACACATCGAGATGCGGAAACTGTACGCTAAAGTAGTAGAAAGGGTCAATCCTCAAGAGGATGATGTACGCTTCTATGGGATTTCCGAAGAAGCAGTCTCTAGGGTGTTGGTGATGGGAGGTTCTCCTCCTCAACCACCCCCAACTATTTATATCATCTAGCTTGTCCAAGAACTCTTGGCTGAAAATCGATGCAGTCTCTCCCCGACTCCCAAAACCCCGATTCTCTGGTTGAGGTGTGTCGATTGCTCTCCCAGTCAGGGTTCTACCCTTTGGTATCGGGACTTTTACCCCCCCCAATACCACCTTTTTGGAGATGCGTCGATTTGGGGGTCTGTCTTCCCCTCTCGATGAGACTTTCCAAGGGGTACTCCTTACCTATTAGGTCAAATAGGATTAGTTGGAAACAATTTAAAATCTGTCTCCGTTGTGCGGCGGAGAAAATCCTTACCTATTAGGTCAAATAGGATTAGTTGGAAACCCAAGTGCCCATGGTGAGTCCGATCCCGCTTACGAAGCCTAGTCCTTACCTATTAGGTCAAATAGGATTAGTTGGAAACGGTAAAGTAATCTGGAAAGCATAATGCATCACGACGTATCCACCTTACCTATTAGGTCAAATAGGATTAGTTGGAAACTGGTAGGAATGGCGGAGGAACCCCCATAAAAGCCAAAGCGCAAGCGCCCTTACCTATTAGGTCAAATAGGATTAGTTGGAAACGTGCGAAGGTCAAAAAGAAACTCTTTGACGCTGGGGTTTATCCTTACCTATTAGGTCAAATAGGATTAGTTGAAAGGCAGAAAAAGGGTTTCTTTAAGAAACCCTTTTTCTAATAAATTCTGTCAAATAAATAAGATAAAAAAATGTCAAATATATCTTGACAAAAATCGATAAAAATGCTACAGTTAGGCGTGAGTGTTCGCTAAAACTGAAAACATGGTTAAGACAGTAATATGTTCAGCAATCCGTTAGGATTCCTAGGCAATTAACTAACAAGAAAAAGTCATGGCAGTCTTAGAAATGCTCACCGTTCCCTTTTGCTCTCCCCTTGCCGGCAGCCTTGGCGAATAGATAATTAAAATAACTCAAATAGGACTGGCCTAGCAATTCTTTCTAGGTAAAGCGGCAATTTTTAATCAATTGTTAAAATATTAAAAGGATGCTAAAGATGGGGGCTATAGTTTCCAGAGTGAGCTATCCTAGAGATACTACTTACTCCATCCTCCCCCATGCTCGATCGAGTTCTCCATAGTCGTTATCAAGTCCAACAGTTACTGGGAAAAAAAACTATCTTAGCTAGGGACAGACACACCAACGAGTTAGTTATCATTAAACTTATTTCTGTTCCTAGGGGGCAAGGGAGTCAGTTTATCGGAGAAATAACTGGTAAAATTGCCCTATTGCGACAACTCTCCCACCCATCTCTCCCGAAATATCTCGATAGCTTTGAGATAGATTCATCCCAAGAACAAATCATCGCTATTGTCCGGCCTTATTTATCAGCGCAACCTTTAGAAAACTATGTTAGCTCCAGTTATTTGTTAGCCGAACAAGAACTAAAACAAATTGCCAAATATCTCTTGGAGATTCTCTCCTATCTCCATCAGCAGGACGTACCCCTTAACCACGGCAATATAAAACTTAGTAATATCCTCTTTGATACCCAGTCCCATCGTTTTTATCTAGTTGATTTTGCCTTTGATTCCGATTCTCCCACCAGGGACTTACAGGATATAGGCAAAACTTTGATTAGTTTAGCCACGGGGGTTAAGCATCGTTACATACCCGAAAACTTTGAACAAAAAACTAATCTAAGTGCTTTTTTCATCTATTGGTTAAAAAGATTATCAAACTCCCCCCCAGACTCTCATTTTCGTTCGGTGACAGAAGCTTTAGCCAGCTTATATAGTTGTCAATTGATCCTAGTATCTATTGGCAATCTGACCAAACCCTACGGCAGCGAAGTTACTGTTTATAAAAAAGATAATCTCCTGCAAATAAAAATCGCTAGTAAAACCAAACAAAAGTTTTTCAATAATCTCAAAACCCAGTTAAGACAGTTTTTACCATCCCTATTTTTTACCATCATTCTCTTAACCATAGTCGCTATTTATGATCTCAAACTGGTCGCTTTTTTAATCCCGATTATCCCTAGTTTATCTTGGCAGTTATGGAAATCTTTTTGGCAGGGAGAACTAGAGTTAAAAATTACCCCCAAAAAAGTTTCTCTCTACCAAAAACTCTGGGGGCTGAAATTTAAACTAACTGCCGATGCTGCTAGTTCCGAAATCTCTAGTCTTATTCGTCGCAATGTTACTGTCACTATGCAGGGAGAAAATGTTAATATTATTCCTCCTTGTCTGGTTCTCATTGCCAACCATCGAGAATATATTATCACTGCTAGTGAAGATGTTAGCGAAGCCGAATTAGATTGGTTGGCACAACAGTTAAGCGATTGGCTACGTTTACCGATTACGAGAATTTAAGGTGTATTAAGCTAAGTTAATACACCCCAAATTTATCTGATAACATCTTCCGATGTAATCAGATGCGCTTCTAGGAACCAGAGACGTTTATCGATGTCCCGGGAGATTTCCGTATAGAGATCTGCTGTGTCGGCATCCCCTTGATTGCCGGTGGTATCAATAGCAGAACGAAGATGGGAAGCGTATAAAGCATAACGTTCGGCTAAAGCAACGATATGTTCACTACCATCGACGATATCAGCCGGATATTCTGGCAGAATCGAGTTAGCGGCAGCGATGCGCGCTGTTCCCAAAGCGGTTCCACCTAAAGCGGTAATCCGTTCTGCTACCATGTCACCATAGCCTTCTAATTCCGTGGCCATTTCGTCGAATAGGCTGTGCAATTGGTAGAAATTTAAACCTTTTACATTCCAGTGGGCTTGTTTAACCTGAGTTTTTAGGTCTAAACTAGCGGCAAGGGTTTGGCTTAAGATTTCCACAATAGCTTTGCGGATATCTAATGCTAAATCGATGCGGGTGGTGTAGTATTGTCCCGTAGTTTTGGTTTTGACTGGAGTGGCTACCATAATCTTTCTCCTTGAATTGAAAAACAAAAAAGGCTCTCTTGGACATTGGCTGAAAAATGTTCACCATGTTTACATTATGGGTGCAAGTCCTGCGCCTTTGTAACAGGGACAGGCAACAGTAAGCTGTGAATCAGTGCCAAAATTTAAGAATGTCCTCAACTTAATGCCTAGTCCTTTGTCTAGCTGATAATTGATTATGCTCCCAAATAAGCCGTTAATTCTTCCGAACCGCCAATTAACTGGCCGTCAATGAAGACTTGTGGGGTGGTGGTATTGCCACTCATGGCCCGCAGAGAACGACTGGTGGCATCGCGTCCGAGGATAATTTCCTCGTATTGTAGGCCTTTTTCTTCTAGCATTTTCTTGGCCCGGAGGCAGTAGGGACAGCCGACTTTCGAGAAAAGAGAGACTAAAGGCGGTTTTTTGGCGGATGGGTTGATGTAGTGTAACATCGTTTCTGCATCGGAGACTTGGAAAGGATCTCCCGGTTCTTCCGGTTCAATGAACATTTTCTCGATAACACCATCTTTGACTAGCATCGAATAGCGCCAAGAACGTTTACCGAAACCTAAGTCAGCTTTATCGACTAACATCCCCATTCCTGCGCTAAATTCGCCGTTTCCGTCGGGAATCAAGAGGACATTATCACATTCTTGGTCTTTTGCCCACTCGTTCATGACAAAGGTATCATTTACCGACAAGCAAACAATAGTATCTACGCCATTTTCCCGAAAAACTGGGGCTAATTCGTTATATCCGGGTAAATGGGAGGTGGAACAGGTGGGAGTGAATGCCCCCGGTAAGGCAAAAAGAACAACGGTTTTTCCTTTGAATAATTCCTCGCTGGTGATGTTCACCCATTGATTATTTTGACGCACGGGAAAGGTGACATCGGGAACTCTCTGGCCTTCTCGGTTTGGTAGCATAATCGTCAACTCCTAATTGCTAAGTCGTACTCATTTTGAGTTTGTCTAAATTAAGTGTACTCATAACGACTATGAGTTGTCAACAAGTATTTATGCTCAAATCAGGAGACTCCGAGACAGGAGACTCCGAGACAGGAGAATGGGACATAGACAAAAGGCAGTAATATTGATTAGTTAATTTCCCCATCTCCCCCCACACCCCACACCCAACCCCTTTTTTTACTGAAAAATGATGTTTTCCTTACTGAAAAAAAGCTATAAATGGCTAGGACTAGCGATAATAACGGTGATTTTGGCGATTACACCCGCTGCCATTGCCCAATCAACCACGAATAGGATTCCTCTAGCCAAAATTGACTGGTTACAGGCGATTTTTTTGGGATTTGTGCAGGGAGTGACGGAATTTTTACCGATTAGTAGTACCGCTCATTTAAAAGCGATTCCCGTCTTTTTGGGTTGGGGAGATCCCGGTGTCACCTATACAGCAGTGATTCAATTGGGCAGTATTGCGGCGGTATTGTCCTATTTTTGGCAGGATTTAAGGCAAATATCCACGGGAATGGTGAAAGCTGTGGCTAGTTCCGATTATCGTTCCCAGGATTTTCGTTTAGCCCTGGGTATTATCCTAGGCACAATTCCGATCGTTTTCTTCGGTTTGTTAATGAAACTTTTCATTCCCGATTTAGATAATTCCCCCCTGAGAAGCATGACAGCGATCGCCTGTGCCTCTATAGTCATGTCTTTACTCTTAGCTACAGCCGAAAAAATCGGGAAACATAAACGCAGTTTTGAGACTTTGCGACAAAAAGACGGGGTTTTAATGGGATTAGCCCAAGCTTTAGCCCTCATACCGGGTGTATCTCGTTCTGGGTCCACCTTAACTGCCGGGTTATTCATGGGATTAGAAAGGGCAGTAGCGGCGCGATTTTCCTTTCTTTTGGGGATTCCGGCGATAACTTTAGCCGGTTTAGTGGAATTTAAAGGAGTTCTCGACCAGATTAACACCAGTGAATTAATTCCCCTCGCTATTGGGGTAATTTCCTCGGCGATATTTTCCTATCTTTCGATCGCCTGGTTATTAGATTATCTCAAAAAACAGAGTACCTGGGTGTTTGTCTGGTATCGTCTCTTTTTCGGGGTTACTATCCTGATTGGTGTGGCCTTGGGGCGTTTTTCCTGATCTTTTGGCATTCTAATTAATTTCTAAAAAATCTTGCAATTTTTTTAGATAAGTAGGGGCATCTTCTAACATGGGAAAGTGAGCAGTATTAGCCATCTCCACATACTGGATATTATTATTCAAATCCGCCGCTATTTTGCCCATTTTGGCGGGGATAATAATGTCTTTTTCCCCTGATACTAAAAGAGTTGGTATCTTAATCTCAGCAAATTTACCCGGCATAATTTCCACTGCCTTTTTACTCACAGATGTATAAATTGTGCCTAGGGCGGCCTCGTAATCTGCCGCTAAAAAATCTTCTAAAAAAGCAATTCTTTCTGATTTTGGGATCGATCGATGCAAAAATCTCGCCATAAATAATCGATCGGCAAAAGGTACTTTTAAAAACCAATCATAACGAAACTGTACCACATACTTACCGAATTTATGGAAGGCAGCAAAAGCAGCTTTATTATACTCAAAAATACCATTACAGGTTAAAATTGCTTTGACCACTCTTTCGGGGTACATAGTAATAAAAAAAGTCGCCACCGATGCCCCCATAGAGTGACTATTGAGATAGATTTTTTCAATTTCCAAACTATCTAAAAACAATGCTAAATCAAGGGCATATTCTTCTAAATCGTAGGAAAGATCAAGAGATTTTTCCGGCAATTTAGACCGACCAAAACCGCGCATATCGTACAATAAACAATCAAAGCGATCGCAAATTGCCGCAGCAGTCGAGCGCCAATAGCGTCCCGAACCTCCCCAACCATGAATAAACACCATCACCGGCTTTTTCTGAACAGATTCCGATTGCCGAATCCACTCGTAATAGTGGGGAACACCGCGGACAGTGACTGTTTTATCGATTATTTGAGTTTTCATGATAGATGTCGTCTTCCAGATTATCCCAAATCTTAGCGAGAGCAGTTTCGCTGACTTTTTGCCAGAAGTCCGAGTTTGTCTCCTCTGGGATGAGGGTGACTAAAACCCTAGTACCCTCTGGAATCGGCACGGATTCGAGGAGTTCGATCCGGCCTTCTTTGATGATCGCGGGAACGGTATTGAGCATAGTTAACCTCGATTTTTCCCCTTAAGCGGATTCTTGACTGGGTAAAGAGGAAGGATGAACCAATAGCTCTGCCGTGGAACGTTTTTCCACCATTTCGCGGGTGATTAAACATCGTTTCACGTCCTTGCGCGAGGGCAATTCGTACATGACATCGAGCATTAATTCCTCGACAATACCCCGTAGGGCCCGGGCCCCGGTTTTGCGACGATAGGCCTCTTGGGCGATCGCTAGGACGGCATCAGATTTAAACTCTAACTGTACATTGTCCATCTTCAACAGTTTTTGATACTGTTTCACCAAAGCGTTGCGGGGTTGAGTCAGGATAGCGATTAAAGCTTCCTCATCCAGGGGTGACAGGGCCGCTAGGACGGGAATCCGACCGACAAACTCTGGAATCATGCCAAATTTGACTAAATCATCGGGAGTCATTTGTTTTAATAACCCTGCCGCTACCTTATCCTTGCTAGCTTGGCCATCTCCCGGTTGAATAAAGCCCATGGATTTTTTACCGAGACGCTGATCGATCACCTTATCTAAACCGACAAACGCCCCACCGCAGATAAACAGGATATTGCTGGTGTCAATCTGAATACAATCCTGATAGGGGTGTTTGCGGCCGCCTTGGGGGGGAACATTGGCGATCGTTCCTTCTAACATTTTCAGTAAAGCTTGCTGCACCCCTTCTCCGGACACATCCCGGGTAATCGAGGTATTTTCGCTCTTACGGGCAATTTTATCGATTTCATCGATGTAGATAATGCCTCGCTGCGCTTCTTCCACGTCCAAATCTGCCACTTGTAACAGACGCAAGAGAATATTTTCCACATCTTCCCCCACATAACCGGCCTCGGTTAAAGTGGTGGCATCGGCGACAGCAAAAGGTACCTCGAGGATTTTAGCCAGAGTTTGAGCTAGAAGGGTTTTTCCCGATCCTGTGGGACCAATTAACAGAATATTGGATTTTTGCAGTTCGATGCTATCTTCTGGACTACCGCCACCGGCTTTTTGGGTTTGGATATCTTTGAGGCGTTTGTAATGGTTATAAACGGCCACAGAAAGCACTTTTTTCGCCTCATTTTGACCGATAACGTAGTCATCGAGGTATTTTTTAATCTCTCTTGGTTTGGGAATTTGTTCCCAAGTGGTTTTATTTTGGCCCGATCGCCGTTTGTTGGGACGTTCCTCCACTGGGGCGATCGGACTGGGCGGTTCCATCAATTCCTCATCGAGAATTTCGTTACACAGTTCCACACACTCGTCACAAATATAGACCCCCGGCCCGGCGATTAATTTTCGCACTTGTTCCTGGGATTTGCCGCAAAATGAACACTTGAGGTGGGAGTCGTATTTAGACATAGTTTATTTACAGGGAAGTAACGGGAACGGTAGGATCGGGCAGTTCAGGACGGGAAATCACCAGATCGATTAACCCATATTCTTTGGCTTCGACAGCGGACATGAAAAAGTCCCGTTCGGTGTCGTTGGCGATGCGATCGTAGGGTTGACCGGTGTGGTGAGCCAGCATGGTATTGAGTCTCTGTTTAATATAGAGGATCTCTTTGGCTTGGATGGCGATATCACTAGCTTGACCTTGGGCGCCGCCGAGGGGTTGGTGAATCATGATCCGGCTACTGGGTAGGGACATCCGTTTACCTGCCGCGCCACCACAAAGCAGGAATGCTCCCATACTAGCGGCTAAACCGAAACAAATTGTCGCCACGTCGGGGCGAATTTGTTGCATGGTGTCGTAGATAGCTAGTCCGGCATAAACGGAACCGCCGGGGGAGTTGATATAGAGTTGGATATCTTTTTCGGGATCTTCTGCTTCCAAGTAGAGAAGTTGGGCAACGATCGAATCAGCGACCTGATCATCGACGGGAGTTCCCAAAAAGACAATTCTCTCGCGCAAGAGTCGAGAATAGATATCAAAAGCCCGTTCACCCATGCCAGACTGTTCGATTACCACGGGTAAAACGTTAGCTAGGGAGTTTCTCCCGGTGTTAGCGTAGATAGCAGGGCGACAATTACTGGTAATTGGGTAGTCAGGTGATCTCGATTCGAGCATAATTTTTTCGGTTCCGCTATCACAATCTTAGGGGTTTTGCTTGGCTGTGGAGCTTTTACTGGCAAATGTTAAGCATCTTTAGCACGTCTGTCCATCCATTATGCCCTAAGTTTTCCTTTGTTGGCAGCAATCAGGGGATGGGGGATGGGGGAATTCAACTAATACCCTAAAACCCCAACACGACTGCTAACTCCTTACGGTTATTCTTCCTCTGCTGCCAACACTTCCACCTCGGCGGCTGCCAAGGCTTCTTCTGTTTCCTCATCCTCCCTTGTTTCTTCCTCTAGGGAACCTTTGGGGACAAGGGTGATAGTAGCTTTTTCTTTCAGCCATTCTAGGGTGTTTTCCGCCAGCATTTCTTCGGTAATTACCGCCTCTAGACGCTGCATATCTATGTCGCGATCGGACAATTGCGCCATAATTTTAGCGATTTTTTCGGCTACCGCTTCGGGACTGACTTCAATGCCCGCGACTTTAGCCAATTCCTGCACCACGAGAGTCTGTTTCAGACTTTCGATCGCATCGGGACGGGCGTTTTCTCGCAGTTTGGGAATATTATCTTTTGTAAACAACTGGTTGACATCTAGACCCATTTGTTGAAATTCCATGAAGCTTTGGGTCAAAATTTGCGTCACTTCTTTTTCGATCAGCGTCTCCGGTAAATCTAAGGTCGCACCTTTGACAAATTCCTTGGTTAAAGCTTCATAAATGCTGTCTTTGGTTTCCTTTTCCGCTTGTTCTTGGAAGCGTTTCTCTAAACTTGCTCTTAATTCGGCGATTGTCTCCTGATCGCTGACTTCTTGGGCAAAATCGTCGTCAAGCTCCGGTAATTCCTTTGCTTTTAACTCTTTCATCGTAATTGTAAAAATTACCGCTTTTCCTGCCACATCTTCTTTGGGATAATCTTCTGGGAAAGTTAAAGTCATCTCTTTGACTTCTTCCGGTTTCATGCCGATAATTCCTTCCACCATCCCCTCGATAAAGCGTCCTGCTTCCATATCCACCCGCAGATCTTCGCCGTCAATATCCGGGATATCTTCGCCGGTTTCGGCGGATTTTCCTCGATAATCAACGATCGCCACATCTCCCAGCTGCGCCCCGCGATCTTCCACGGGAACCAATGTCGCTAATTGTTCTTGACGCTCTTTAAACCAATTTTCCACGGATTCGGGATCATAACCGGTTTCTTCGGCAGTAACGCTCAGATTTTCGTAATCTCCGAGAACAATTGTCGGGGCCACATCCACGGAAGCTAAAAAAGTCAAAACTTTACCCGGTTCATAGGCAGCGATCAAATCCTCAAACTTAGACAATAGCTGCGGATTGCCCAGGGACTCGATCCCCTCCTGTTTTAGGGCAGATTCGAGGCAATTTTCAATTAATTCCTCAATTACTGCCGCTTTTACCGCTTTAGTTCCCAATCTTTGCAGAAGAATCTGACGGGGAACTTTCCCGGGGCGAAAACCGGGTATATTGGCCGACTTCGCTAAATTCTTTACCACTTTCTCGTGGGTGTTTTTCGTGGTTTCGGCGGGAATTTCAATTTCTAAACCTATCTGACTGGCAGGAAGCTTTTCCTGAATAACTTTCATTGATTTTTCTAGCTCTTACGACAAGGAACGTTTATAATGGGGTGAGCGGCGTTTGCGCCTGCGGTGAATACGTCCCGCTCATGATATTCTAGGGGAATAGCTGCAGTTGCTCCCCAAGCTCTCACAACCTTTTTATTTTAGCGGTCAATGGGGTATATTTAATTTATTCCGTCCTTAGGGCAGTTAAGCCCAATCAGAAAATTTTGCTGATCAAAAGCCGATCAATCCAAGTTTTAGAATAACTCGGTGGACAAAAAAGATTTTTTACTGTAACGATTTCTTCGGATCAATATCATCACCCAACTCGTCAGGAGGTCACACAATTTGAGTCAAAAAGTACGGGTCGCTATTTTAGGAGCCACCGGGGCCGTGGGAACGGAATTACTAGAGTTATTAGCTAATCGTCAATTTCCTCTCGCTAGTCTAAAATTACTCGCTTCCGAGCGTTCTGCTGGAAAAACCCTCAATTTTCGGGGCAAAAGTCTCCTAATCGAAGCGGTAAACGAGCGCTCTTTTCAGGACGTGGATATCGTTCTCGCTTCTGCGGGGGGGTCCACCTCAAAAGCTTGGGCGAAAACTATTGTCGAGTCCGGTGCGACGATTATCGATAACTCCAGCGCTTTTCGCATGAATCCCGAAGTGCCTCTGGTTGTCCCGGAAATTAATCCCGACAGTGTGGACAATCACCGGGGCATTATCGCTAATCCCAACTGTACGACAATTCTTTTAGGAGTGGCGATCTGGCCTCTTCACCAAGTACAGGCGATCGAGCGAGTAGTAGTTTCTACTTATCAGTCCGCTAGTGGTGCTGGAGCGCGAGCGATGGAGGAGGTAAAAGAGCAAGCACAAGCAATTCTTGACAATCGGCAACCTCCGACCAATTCTTTCCCCTATCCCCTCGCTTTTAATCTTTTTCCCCACAATACCCCGATTAATGGTCAAGGGTACTGCGAGGAAGAAATGAAAATGGTGAATGAGACACGCAAGATTTTTGCTTGTCCGGGGTTGCGGGTTAGCGCCACCTGTGTACGGGTTCCCGTCCTGCGGGCCCATTCGGAATCGGTTAACCTAGAATTTAGTCGGCCTTTTTCTGTAGTGAAAGCCAGAGAAATTCTTCAGTCCGCTCCGGGGGTAAAATTAGTGGAAGATTGGGACGCTAATTATTTTCCCATGCCAATTGATGCCACCGGTCGCGATGAAGTATTAGTGGGACGCATTCGTCAACGCAAGGGTGCGGCTTTAAATGCTGTACAAATTGCCGAACTTTTAGTCAAGAAAAATCTCGTCGGTTCAAGATTAGCAACAGTTTGATAATTAAGCTATCAGCCATCAGCTAGAGCAAGGCGATGATAATTAGAAAAATAGCTAATTAATCGAATAAGTAAAGTCTGGTTGTTGATGGCTCAAAAACTGATAACTCGATTTGTTAGGCTAAAAGCTTCGATGTACTTAGTTGATAACCTTCTTTTTAGGTAAGTGAGTGGGTGGAATTCAATATAAGATGAACGTAGGTTGGGTTGAAGTATGAAACCCAACGCCTGCATGGGTTACGAAGTGCGCTAACCCATCCTACAAATAATTAATTGTGCCTCCCTACTTAGGAGGATTGCCAGATTCTTTCTTTTGCCTCTTGCAAGAGTGCCTCTTGCCTTCAGAAGCTGATAACTGATAACTGATAACTGATAACTGATCAATGAGTGAAACAACATATTTTGGACGAGTAATTACGGCGATGGTGACACCCTTCACCGTCGAGGGTCAAGTTAATTATCGGATGGTGGAAAAATTGGCCGATTATCTAGTTACTCACGGTAGCGATGGTATAGTGGTCTGTGGGACGACGGGAGAATCACCCACCCTAAGTTGGCAGGAAGAATACGAACTATTTAGTATTGTCAAAAAAGCGGTTAATGGTCGGGGAAAAGTGATCGCGGGGACGGGTTCTAATTCCACTTCCGAAGCGATCGAAGCTACCCAACAGGCTGCTAAACTGGGTTTAGATGGTTCTTTACAAGTGGTTCCCTACTACAATAAACCTCCCCAAGAGGGTTTATACGAGCATTTTCGCACCATTGCCAAAGCTTGTCCCGATCTGCCGGTGATGCTTTATAATATCCCCGGTCGTACGGGTCAAAATATGACCCCAGAAACGATTATTAAACTGGCAGCAGTTGATAATATTGTGGCGGTAAAAGAAGCTAGTGGTAATTTAGAACAAACCTGTAAGATTTACTGTCATACCCCTGAAAATTTCGCTATTTATTCCGGCGATGATTTTCTCACCTTACCCCTGATGACCTGTGGTGCGGTGGGGGTGGTCAGTGTTGCTAGTCATCTGGTGGGAGAAGAAATCCAAGGGATGATTCAAGCTTTATTAACCGGAGATGCGGCCAAAGCGATCGAGATTAACTTGAAATTATTTCCCCTGTTTAAAGGTTTATTTTGTGCCACTAATCCAATTCCAATTAAAGCGGCCTTAAATCTAGTCGGTTGGGAAGTGGGGGGATTGCGATCTCCTTTATGTTCCTTAAGTCCCGAACTAGAGGAAGGATTAGCAAAAATTATGCAAGAATTGTCTTTAATTTAGAAAAATACTAGAAAATTTGGCTAACTAAACTAGGATTTTTTCGAGAAATAGGTTATAATATTAATAGCTTAACTAGAAAATAAATATAGTTTATAACGGCTAGAAAGTATTGATATAAGTTAATTTAGCTAGGGTTTGTTCCCCTAGTTAGACTTATTCTAACTATTCATTTTTTGAGATTTCCCGTCCACAAAACCGACCTGAAAAATCACCATAACTTACCATCAAAGGATACCTAATGAATCAAGATAAAACCCAAGCAAAACTAAAGATCATTCCCCTAGGAGGATTACACGAAATCGGCAAAAACACCTGTGTTTTTGAGTACGATGATGAGATTATTCTCCTGGATGCTGGTTTAGCTTTTCCTTCCGATGATATGCACGGGGTCAATGTAGTGCTTCCCGATATGACTTATCTAAGAGAAAATCGCCATAAAATTAAGGGAATGATCGTCACCCACGGTCACGAAGATCATATCGGTGGCATTCCCTACCATCTCAAACAATTTGATGTACCAATTATCTACGGTCCGCGTCTAGCGATGGCTTTATTGCGGGATAAATTGGAGGAAGCAGGATTAGCAAATCGTACCAAATTAGAAACCGTTGTTCCCCGGCAAATGGTGCGTTTAGGTAAATCTTTCATGGTGGAATATATCCGCAATACCCACTCGATCGCCGATAGTTTTTGTGTAGCAATTCACACTCCTTTAGGGGTAGTTATTCACACAGGAGATTTTAAAATTGACCATACTCCCGTGGATGGCGAATTCTTTGATCTACAAAAAATTGCCGAACATGGCGAGAAAGGGGTGCTATGTTTATTGAGTGATTCCACTAACGCGGAAGTACCCGGTTATACTCCTTCGGAAGCTGCCGTTTATCCCGGTTTAGAGCGGGTTTTTAACCAAGCAACGGGACGGATTATGATTACTACCTTTGCTTCCTCGGTGCATCGGATTAATCTGGTGTTGAAATTGGCCCAGAAATTTAACCGGAAAGTGGTGGTAGTGGGTCGATCGATGTTAAATGTCATCGCTCATGCGCGCAATTTGGGGTATATAAAATGTCCCGATGATCTATTTGAACCCTTGAAAGCGACCCGCAATTTAGCCGATGAGAAAATCGTCATTTTAACCACAGGCTCCCAGGGGGAACCTTTAGCGGCCATGACGCGGATTTCTAAGGGTGAACATCCTCATATTCGCGTGCGTCAGGGGGATACAATTGTCTTTTCCGCTAATCCGATTCCGGGTAATACGATCGCTGTGGTCAATACAATTGATCGCCTGATGATGCAGGGTGCTAACGTGGTTTACGGACGGGATAAGGGAATTCACGTTTCCGGCCATGGTTCCCAAGAAGACCATAAATTGATGTTATCTTTGACGCGGCCGAAGTTTTTTGTGCCAGTGCATGGAGAACACCGAATGCTGGTTAAACACGCTCAGATGGCCCAAAGTATGGGGATTCCCGCCGAAAATATGGTGATTGTCAAAAATGGTGACACGATCGAGTTAACTGGCGATCGCATTGCGATCGGCGCTCCAGTGCCTTCGGGAATCGAGTTAGTCGATCAAGCGGGTGTAGTCCACGAACACATTATGCAGGAAAGACAACAGTTAGCCGAAGATGGTGTGATTACGATCGCATCCTTCGTTAACGCTGAGGGACAATTAAGCGCACCTCCAGAGATTAATTTGCGCGGTGTGGTGACAAAAGTGGAAATCTCGCTGCTGAATCAGTTAATTATTCGGGCGATCGAGCGCTGTTTAAGCGATCGCATCGGGGAATTTAAAACCGCGATGGGTGCCACGGATTGGGTCGGTTTGCGGGCCGAAATCGAGACGACTTTGCAACGTTTAATCAAACGGGAGTTACAGAGTCAACCCTTAGTGATTTTCCTCCTGCAAGCGGCGGCAACGGAACCAGCGAACAATCGTACTTATCGCCGCCGTCGTCCCGCAGCTACCATGGCCTCCTAATAGCAGTGAGCAGTAATCAGTGAGCAGTGAGCAGTAATCATTGAGCAGTGAGCAGTAATCAGTGAAAAGATGGCAAGAAACTGCTATTTAATACTGCTCACTTAACACATACTGCTCACTTAAAACTCAAATCTGATAACTGTTAACTTACCCACTGATAACTGATAACTGATAACTGATAACTGATCATGTTGCATGCTGCCGATTTGCGATCGCTGCTGACCGCCGTTGCCAGGGGAGAAATTAACCCGGAGACAGCCTTAGATAAACTTAAACATCTGGCCTTTGAACCGGTGGAAGACTTCGCTAAAATTGACCATCATCGTCAATTAAGAACGGGATTTCCGGAGGTTATCTGGGGGCCGGGTAAAACCACCGCTCAAATCGCCCAAATTATCGGTGTATTGCGTCAAAATAGTCCCGTGGTTATGGCCACCCGCATTGAAGCAGAGATAGCAGCCCAGCTACAGGAACAGGTAACGGACTTAGTTTATTATCCCTTAGCCCGCATCTGTGCCATTGCCGCAGCTGCCCCAGAAAATCCCCCAAAAGGGATAATTTCCATCCTAACGGCGGGAACTGCCGATATTCCCGTAGCGGAGGAGGCGGCGGTTACTGCTCAATTGTGCGGTTTTTCCGTGCAGCGTCTCTGGGATGTGGGAGTAGCGGGAATTCATCGCCTCTTGAATCATCGCCATCTACTGGATGCCGCCGATGTGTTAATTGTTGTTGCGGGAATGGAAGGAGCCTTACCAAGTGTGGTAGCGGGATTAGTCGATCGCCCGGTGATCGCCGTTCCCACCAGTATCGGTTACGGAACCAGTTTCGGTGGTATTGCTCCTTTGTTAACTATGCTCAATTCCTGTGCGGTCGGTATCGGTGTGGTTAATATCGATAATGGTTTTGGGGCCGCCATGTTAGCTGGCCAAATTTTACGCACGGCGGCCAGATTAGCCTAGATTTTCCTTCAACTCAGGCGGGAAATCCTATACAGTTGGTATAGGGATAAACTACTTTGAAAAAGAAGCCGATATGCACCTAAGTGAAATTACTCATCCCAACCAGTTACATGGTTTATCACTCCGTCAATTAGAAGATATTGCCCGTCAGATTCGCGAAAAACACCTCCAGACGATCGCCGCTACCGGTGGACATTTGGGACCGGGGTTAGGAGTCGTAGAACTAACGATCGCCCTTTACCAAACCCTCGATCTCGATCGCGATAAAGTCCTTTGGGACGTGGGACACCAAGCTTATCCGCACAAACTCCTCACCGGTCGCTATAACGATTTTCACACCCTCCGCCAAAAAAACGGTGTTGCGGGCTATCTAAAACGTTGCGAGAGCAAATTTGACCATTTTGGGGCTGGACACGCCTCTACGAGCATTTCTGCGGGGTTAGGAATGGCTTTAGCCCGGGATGCCAAGGGGGAAGATTTCAAGGTGGTATCGATCATCGGGGATGGCGCTTTAACCGGGGGTATGGCCCTAGAAGCGATTAACCATGCTGGACATTTACCGAACACCAACATCATGGTTATCCTCAACGATAACGAGATGTCCATTTCCCCCAACGTCGGGGCAATTTCCCGCTATCTCAATAAAGTTCGTCTTAGCGAACCCGTCCAGTTTATCGCTGATAATCTCGAGGAACAATTGAAAAATCTACCCTTCTTCGGGGACTCCCTCACTCCGGAAATGGAACGAGTCAAAGAAGGAATGAAACGGTTAGCAGTTCCCAAAGTCGGCGCTGTTATCGAAGAATTGGGCTTTAAATATTTTGGCCCGATTGATGGTCATAATATTCCCGAATTAATCGCCACTTTTAAACAGGCCCATAAGGTCCACGGACCGGTTTTCGTCCACGTTGCCACCGTTAAAGGCAAAGGCTACGAATGGGCCGAAAAAGATCAAGTGGGTTATCATGCCCAAAATCCCTTTAATTTAGCTACGGGTAAACCGATTCCCTCCACTAAACCGAAACCCCCCGCTTATTCCAAAGTTTTCGGGCATACTCTCACTAAATTAGCGGAAAATGACCCGCGCATTATCGGCATCACCGCCGCCATGGCTACCGGGACGGGATTAGATAAATTTCAAGCAAAACTGCCGAAACAGTACATCGATGTGGGTATTGCTGAACAACACGCCGTTACCCTCGCCGGTGGTCTTGCTTGCGAAGGAATGCGCCCGGTTGTCACCATTTACTCTACTTTCCTGCAGCGGGCTTTTGATCAGATTATTCACGATATCTGCATTCAAAATCTACCGGTTTTCTTCTGCATGGACCGGGCCGGTATTGTTGGGGCCGATGGACCGACGCACCAGGGGATGTACGATATCGCCTACCTGCGTTGTATCCCCAATATGACCATTATGGCCCCGAAAGATGAGGCGGAACTGCAAAGAATGGTCGTGACGGGGATTAATCATACCAGTGGACCCATTGCCATGCGTTACCCCCGGGGCAACGGTTTAGGGGTTCCCCTGATGGAGGAAGGTTGGGAAGCTTTACCCATCGGTAAGGGCGAAATTCTCCGCAGTGGTGATGATATTCTTCTGTTGGGATACGGCACGATGGTTAACACTTCCCTACAGGTGGCTGAAATTCTCAGCGAACACGGTATCGAAGCCACAGTGGTTAATGCTCGTTTTGTCAAGCCCCTTGATACAGAACTTATCTTTCCTCTTGCCCAACGTCTTGGTAAAGTGGTGACTTTGGAAGAAGGTTGTTTGATGGGTGGTTTTGGTTCTGCGGTTTTGGAAGCTTTACAGGATGCTAATATTCTGGTTCCGGTCAAACGTTTCGGGGTTCCTGATAAATTAGTGGACCACGCAAAACCAGAGGAATCCTTCGCTGATTTGGGTTTAACCAGTCCCCAGATTGCCGAACAGGTTTTAGCGGCATTTTTTAGCCAAAAACAAACCGCTAAGGTTGGTTAAAATCTAGAGATTAGCTTGTCCAGTTTTCCCGAAAAATTAGGGAAGACTGGTTTTTTTTGGTCTAGTTGACACTCCCATCGCTAAAAGCGAGGGATTCTTGGTTCATCGAGTTTCCTTAATCTAGCAGGACGTATCCAACTAAACCAGAGGGAATCTCTCCCCAAGCGTATTAGTTTCAGTATGCCCTACCGTACTTAGTCCCTTTTTGAGAATATTGATAGCGGCGTTAATATCTCTATCTTCTACATAGCCACAGTGAGGACAAAGATGGGTTCTTGTCGATAGAGATTTAGCTACTTTTTGACCACAATTAGAACAGTTTTGACTGGTTTTATGGGGAGCTACTGCTACTGTAGCCTTACCATATTTAAAGCCAAAATATTCTAACCATTGCCGAAAAGTTGACCAAGCCACATCATTAATAGATTTAGCTAGTTTAGAGTTTTTTACCATGCCCTGAACATTTAAGTTTTCGTAAGCGATGAAATCGTTAGATTTAATGACGCGCAATGCCTCTTTTGAGCCAAAGCCTTTACGTTGCCTACTTACTCTTAAATGCTTTCTAGCATATCTCTTTCTGGCCTTTTGGTAGTTGTTTGATTGGGGTTGACCTTTTCTAAACTTTTTAGATTTCTTCCGATTCAGACGATTTAATCTTTTTTCTGCCTTGCGATAGTATTGCGGTATTTCTACCGTTTCCCCATCACTATTAGCGTAGAAAACTTTTAAAC
>VYKV01000035.1_pt1 | contig 18960 bp, 12 predicted proteins | sample 5114461 | NCBI WGS metagenome assembly VYKV01 (sample SAMN12291816, study PRJNA351875) | freshwater metagenome | isolation source: freshwater lake | place: USA: Michigan, Gull Lake | collected 2011-07-05 | reverse complement strand
CCCTAAAACTTCGCCACTGAGTACCTCAATTGGGGGAAGTTGACTGAAATTGCGACTTTGCCACTGATTTCGTAATTCTGTTGCCTTAACCACATCATAACTTGTGCCAAAAGCAGTTGCCAAATTAGCATAAAAATCATCAGATTGAGCAAAATCGAACAAAACATCGTAAATAGGAGGAATAATCGGCAACAGGGAAGGATTCATGATATTCACCAGAAGGATTTACTGCGACTATTTTATGCAAACAATCGCCAATTTTTCAAGACCCCTGTAACAGAAATTAACATTGATTACCAGAAAACGGGTTTCTTTGAGAAACCCGTTTTCTCAGTTTCTCCTAGTGTTCACCACCTGATGAGATAAACCCATCAGATTGAGCAAAATTAAACAAAACATTGTCAACAGCAGGAATAATCGGCAAAAGAGAAGAAGTCATTACATTGACCGCAAAGGTTTACTGCGACAATACAGTATAATGAAAAGCAGACAATAGAGAACTAATTATCAAGGTGAAACATAGACCAATTGCGATCGATTTATTTGCTGGCTGCGGTGGGATGTCCCTTGGTTTAGAAGCGGCAGGATTTGATATTGCTGTAGCAGTAGAATTTGATGCAGTGCATTCCTTGGTTCATCATTTTAACTTTCCCTATTGTCAAACTATTTGCCGGGATATAGCCAAAGTAACCAGTAGAGAAATATTAGAATTATTAAAACTCAAAGGCTATGCCACCGATGTTAGTTTAATTGCCGGCGGTCCCCCTTGTCAAGGTTTTTCCCTTATTGGCAAACGACAAATAGATGATCCTAGAAATTCCCTAGTATTTGAATATCTGCGAATTGTAGGGGAAATTAAACCCAAGTATTTTATCTTTGAAAATGTCCCCGGCATGGCTACGGGTAAACACAAACAATTTTTAGAGGAGTTAATCTCTGAATTTGAAGCTATTGGCTATACAATTAATCAGCCAATTAAAATCCTAGATGCTAGTGAATACGGCGCACCTCAAAAGCGCAGAAGATTAATCTTAATTGGTAGTCGCAAGGATGTGACAATGGCCACATATCCTGCTGTTTTGTCAGGAGAAAAATCAGCTTTTACCAGCGTCTATGATGCCATCTCAGATTTAGAATTAATACCAGCTTTTATCGGTACTGATTTAGGCATACCCGCATCAAAATTAGATTATAGTGGCAAGAGGAAAAAATATTCAGTGCAGCCAAGGGATATTTTTAAACTTTGCCATCAAAGAACAGTAGATACAAAAATCTATGGACATATAGGCTCAGTTCATACCCAAAGATCAATTGATAGATTTATCTTAACCGAACCGGGTACAGTGGAGCGAAAAAGTCGCTTTTTAAAGCTTTCCCCCACCGGTTTATGTAATACTCTCCGCGCCGGAACAAATAGTGACAAAGGGGCCTATACTGCTCCTAGACCTATTCACTATTCTATTCCCCGTTGTATCACTGTGCGAGAAGCTGCCAGACTGCATACATTCCCCGATTGGTTTCAGTTTCACCGCACAATATGGCATGGTTTTCGTGAGATTGGTAATGCGGTTATTCCGCTATTATCGAAAGAACTTGGTGATGCTGTGATGAGAGCAATGAACGTCAATACTGCCAATCTCAACCGAGTTATTTTAGAAAAAATGCCAGCAGAATTATTCCTATATAATATGTCTCAGGCATCAAATTATTGGGGAATCTCTGATGATGTTATCCCGAAAAGAAAACGAGGTGTCTCTCAAATACTGGTCAGTATTTAAATTATACCAAATCCGTTTTTAATAGTACGATTAACTGCCTTTTTATTATTCGGTTACTGTCCACCAAGCGAGAGCAAAAGCCTGTTCTTTCTCGTTAACTTGTTGACGATATTGAACCCGAATTTTATACTTTCCAGAGGTAGGAATAGGACAAAAAATATGCTCTAAACTATCACTATCACTTAGGGAAGCACAGGTGTATTTAGTATTATTATCCTCCTGGGCAGGTAAAAGATAAACATCTAAATTATTCAGTCCGAGATCTCGGAAACTTTCATCGATATCATAGAGATTATTGCGATTAGTATCGATTAATTCTACCAAACGATCCCATGCTAAAGTTATCGAGACAAAACTATTAGCTTTTAATGGCTTCTCTAGGGCATAATCTTGATAATCATTAGCCATAACTGTACCGTAATCCCAACCAATGGGAGGAATAGATTCTGTGGCTGACCATTGACCATTACTAAACTGTTCGTAGGTGCGAAAAGTGTTAAGATGTCCTGTACCCATCTGCATATCTAAAGGAATTTTCGGGTCTTTATAAGCATCGGACTCTAACCAAGTTTTTTGGTCCTTAGTTAAGACCGTCCGTCTCATACCTAACCGTAAGCCATCACCCGTATCTTTAATTTTATCGGCAGCATTAAGCATCACTGCTTTCATCACCTGATGACGACGAGAATCGAGACTCCAATGGGGATTTTTTTGGTTAATTTGTTGATCGCCGTATTCTTGTAAAAGCGCCACCGATGCTGTAATATGAGGAGCGGCGAAACTGGTGCCACTAACAGTATTTAATTTACCTTTGAGATCATAAAGCTCTATTTTATTGCCAGGGGCAACTAAATTAATTGACCGTCGCGAACCATCATTAATTTCCCGTTTAATTAAACTGCGGCCAATACCCACTGGTAAAGCACTAATATTAGCAAAATCAACTTTAGTGAATTTTCCTTCTCTTTTGGCTGTATAAGCGGTGGTAATGCCGTTAAAATGATCGGTGGGAATGGGAATTCCTCCCTTACCTTGATTGCCAGCAATTACATAAAGAACATCATCAACTCGCGATGACCAATCAACACATTGAGTTAATAAAGCTTGACCATCTAATTTTGCTTCCTGTCTTTGATCTCTTTGCAAAGATTCCCCAAAACTAAAGTTAATCGCGCGCACATCACCGCTATTTTGTCGGGCAATATTTTGACTAGCAAGACATTCTTCTGGTTGTCCGCCGCGTCGCAAAGAACCCACCGCACCCGAATATAATCTCGCTTTTGGGGCAACTCCGGGGATTTTTTTATCATCACTGACCATCACCGTTGCCACCATAGCGGCGTGATTATCGAGATAGGTGTTGGGTTTGGCAATTTGATCGCGAAAAAAAACACCGGCTAATTTATAGGGAGGTTGCCAAGCTGCCACTTTATCATAACCGAACTGAGCCGGTCGGCCAATTTCCACTTGACCGATGGCAATTTTTCGTCCTAATAAATTATAGGGTTCCGCCCGCAAGCGATCGGCATAAATTCCCTGTTCACCGATGGAATTAGAAAGAACTAGGGAAGGAAGCAGAATTATCGTTACTACTAACCCGACGACAAACCAAAACCCTCTTTTCATCATCAGCAATCCTGCGGCGGTAAGGTGATACCGATCCATTCTAAGACAGAAATCTCAGGAGTGAATCTCAGATTTGCAGAAATACCGACAATCAGCAATTATTAGTAACTCTTATAGCGTTTCCTGTTCACAAGAGGTACATTCTCACAGCAGCTGCGTGTAAGCATCCCACCGAAAAACTAATGCGCGGGGGGTTTGGGGGCGGCGCCACGCCCCCAACGGGGGGTTTGGGGGGTAGAACCCCCCAAAAGCTTGGATTGAGGGAAAAAATCGAAAGTAATGCGCGACTTTAGCAGAGAGTTTCCCTTTAAAAATCCCAACTTAGTAGATTTACAAAAATGAGATGCACCCAATCTTAGAAAATACCCAAATCTCTTTTTTTGCTAGGCGGGATGGTAATAAAAAGCCACTGCCAAGATTAAATAGGTGGCTAGTAATAGGGTTCCATCTAACCAATTGGAACGACCAGTAAAGCTGATTAAATTAGTGACAACCACTGCGACAATCAAAGCCACCACGTTAAAGGGATTAAAATTTAAATCCATCGGTTGCTGCCAAAATTGACCGATAAAAACTAATAAAGGGGCCACGAATAAAGCCACCAATAAACTATCACCCATAGCCACGGAAACCGTTAAATCCATCTGATTTTTTAGGGCTAATTGAGTGACGGTAACTATTCCAGAAACATCGCTAATTAAAGGGATGAAAATCACCCCGATAAAGAGAGGAGTGAGATTAAATCCTTCCATAACCGATTCCACTACATCAACAAATAAATCCGACTCATAAGCTACAGCTACGGTGGAAGTAAGCAGCACAAGTAACCAAATCCAGACTTGAGCTTTTTCTTCCTCACTAACCTGATTGTCAGGGGTATTTTCATTACTTAATCCCACTTCGTAGAGATAATTATGGGTTTTGAGGGAAAATAATAAAGTTAACCCGTAAACTATTAATAAAACCGTGGCAGTGACTAGGGAAAGACTGAGAATATCGGCAACTTCCACCACGTTAGAAGTATATATTACCAAAGTTGGTAAAGCGATCGCTATTACTGCTAAAGTCATGGAAGAACCATTTACCCGCGCTAAAATCGGTTTAAATTCTTGCTCTTTGTAGCGAATTCCTCCCGTGAGCATTCCCATGCCCATAAATAATAATAAGTCGCTGAGAATACTACCGGTAATACTGGCTTGTACGATGTCCACCAAGCCTTTTTTTAGGGCAATTAAGGCAATAACTAAAGTGGTGGTATTGCCGAAGATAGCATTAACTAATCCTCCCAAAGCTGGCCCGGTGACTACGGCAACTCTTTCCACAGACGTACTTAACCAAATTGACAGGGGAATGATCGATAAAGCGGCAGTGATAAAAATAGCTTGATCTCCCCAATTAAGACGACTAGCGACCACCGATAGGGGAATAAATAATAGGAAAGCAAAGGAGACAATTTTTCTTAAATTCATGGGTTATTAATGGCGATTTCTCCCACCATTCCCGCTGCAGCATGACCCGGAATAGTACAGATTAATTGATACTTACCGGTTTTGAGAGGAACTATTACCCATTCTGCTTGTGCATTAGGTTTTAATTCTAGTTCGTGAATCGCCCCTTTAATCTCCACTTTTCCCGCTTCAACTTTCTGCGTCCAACTAGCATCGGCGAAGTCTTTAGCGGTAAAATAATGTTTAGTGGGACTGGGATTATCGAGAATTAATTTGTATTTTTGTCCAGCAATAAAGTTTAATTGACTAGGAAAGAATTTTAATTCTCCTTGTCCGGATCCTAGACTAATTTTAACTTCTAGAGGGGCGGAGCCGGCGAAGGCCGGAAAAGTCACTAACCAACAACTAACTAAAACTATTACTACTGCCACAAATTTTTGATAGATATCCTTGGCAGCGACGTAGGGATTAGAATTCATTTTGCTCCTCTGGCTTATAATAGAAAAAATCTGGCGGCTTTGACGATAATTTTAGAACAAGCGGTGATTCTTACCGGCTCTCTTCCTTTCCATCCCCTAAAAGTCCCTTGGTTATGGTTAAAACCGCAGGACTTCTAGCCACTGTCAGTTAAATCGACAAAATTAATCTAAGCTATCGGGAGAATGGGGATAAAGTTGTTCTGCTTCTGGACAATCTTCCGAGACATTAATATCAGGATTCGTCCGCGACACCGAGGCCAGTTTTCTGCTAACCGCACCAATACTTTCTAAACGCACCATTTCTTCCCAAGAACTAATCTCGTCTTCTTCTTCTGTTTCGTAGCGAATGGTGACGAGATCGCTTTCTAGATCGATAATACGAGCATTATCAATCCATCTTTGCTGATCGCGCAAGAAAATGCAGACTTCCTGACCATCCATACAGAATTGATAAATCTTGCGGTGTAACATATAATTGCTCCTAAACAGCTTCTTTTGTTGAATTCAACTAACGGGAAGTTACAAAATGCCAATCTCGGCAATAGCTCAAGAATTCCCGTGGATAAGACAAAAGGGAGGAAAATCCCGCTAGTAGTGGCAAGAATGGGTAAGAAAAGTCAGGTTTCCAGTTTGGGACTACGTTCTTCAAAGACATCGATTCGATTAATAGACGGCCTCGGCGATTCACTAAAAAACCGCCCTTATAGAGTCATTGTGACATAAATTTTCACTTCCTAACAGTATTCCTGGATGGAATCGGGAATAAGGTTTAGGGATGAGGTTAGAGGCCAAATTTCAACCCCCCGACATTTGAGATAAAAAATGGCTGTGAGCTTACAGCTACTTCAGGGTAAGCGCATCTTAACGACCCTTGACAAAATGAACTTTATGTGAGTTGCTTACCCTGAAAGCACTTCAGGCATATTTGAGGAGAATTTGCCATCTCAATTGTCAATAGCGTTTGAGATGCGCTCACCCTGGGTTGGGGAGTGGGGAGACGATGCCAAATCTGGTTATACTTCATATTTATGAGAAACGCTATATTCATTTCAATCAGTCCGAAATAACTAAATAAACTTCTAATCCTTCTTGACCTTCTTTGTCAAATTTTAAGCCTATTATAGAATCTTTTATCTCTCTTATTGTAATTCTTCGGCGAGGGGTATTTGTGCCATTTCTATTAATTTGAATACTTTCAATAATAGCATTTTGACATATTTTTTTCTTTTCACTGACTAAAAAAACTTTTTTACCGACTTCTAGTCTTTTATTGGATTCCTGTGGCTCATCTAATATTTTAACATCGCAAGCTTGTGGCTGTTGATACCACTTGACAACTTTACCGATCTTTTGAAGCTTTCCTATCTTGATCTTCCTAGAAACAAAGCAATAAAGAACTAATTCACTTATAGCTTGACATATAACTTCGACAAAATCACATAATTTTAGTAAATCATTGGCATTGAGGACGGTATCTACTTTACCATGAGCAGAATTATTGCGAAGTTCGATAAAATTCTTTAATTCCTTTTCCACACTACGCTTATCATTATTGTCAATAAAAATCTTAACTTTTTTATGATTTTCTATCCATTGCCAAGAATCAGTTGCCGATATGCCAGCATTGGCTAAAAGTTTGGTTAATTGCTCTTTTCTAAGATTAGCGTCATCTAATAAAAAAGCAGCTGATGTGAGATTATATCTGCTTGTATTTTCGTATTCAGTATCAAATAAATTTTTGATAATGTCCCTCTCTGAAAGAGAATCGAAGCGATTTCTTTTATATTCATTGCTCAGTAATGTAGCACAACCAGTCTGATGTTGATTTCTTACAGATTTAGGTAAATCTTGATAGCAGCTATATAATTGAGGCAGCAAAATAATCCAATTTCCCACTAGATTTTCGACAAAATTTTCGTAAAGAGCATATAACCTTGTGATAGATGAACAATGATCGTTAACTAGCCAATTGTATCTTAAAGGAGCATTTGCTTGAATATATTTTAAGTCTTCTGTGTTGAGTTGTGAAGAATTATCCGCAATAATTTCTCTAAGTTTTTCACTGATATTAATTATTGATCGAATGGTGTTTATATCATCATTTAGGTTATTTAAAAGTCCTTCAAACATTCTCAAATACTCTGCTTAAGAACTCGTTGAATCAGAGAATTAAAAATTTGAATACGAGCTTTAAAATCATCTTTAGTGCTTCCTTCTCCAGTGAAAAGTCCTTTTTTAAATGTTTTACCTTCATGAGTAATTCCGTGGTAATCTTGAGTACATAAGTTGATAGTTTCCTCAATTATCGCTGATTTTTTAGTAATTAATTCTTGACGATAAGATAAATGGTTACTGAAACTGATCATCACTGCATCATAGTAAACTTTATAAGCTCGCGATTTATACTTTTTGGCTTTACTATCGAAAGGCTTAAATAATTGATCCTGATAAATGCTAGATACTAACTCTATGGTTTGGTTAAATACTTGCTCGAACTCTTGGATATTCTCGTAAGAAAAATTAAGACTTTTTTTCATCATATAATTATCCAGATATTTAGATAAATTACCAGTATATTGGTCAATATCCCTCAAGGCAAAAAAACGGAGGATTAATTCTACATCTTCCATCTTTTTATAAAATCCATTTTCTTTAAGTTTTTCTTGATTATCAATAGGAATATCCCAAGCTTTAGCAAAAATAGTATTCTCAGAAAGCTTGAATAAAAGTTCATTGAATTTCCCAGAGTAAATACAGTTTCTTATTTCTTGGCGACTCAAAGATACACCTCCTGTATTGAGGCGTTCAAAAACCAGTTGTTTTAAAGATAAAGCCTCCTCTGCATCCGATAGAGACTCGGTAATAACAACTATAGTTGAAATGGCGCGCCGATTGATACCATCTTTGATTTTTGCAGGAAGACTTTCGTAGTTTCTTCCTTCTAATTCAGGCCAGATCTCTAACCCTGTTAATTTTAATTTGTTGTTATAAAAATTCTGAATTGCTGTAATTCGTTGTTGACCATCCATTACTTCATAGGAGTTATAGGAAGCTTCGTAGAGAATCAGGGGAGGCACAGGAATATTCATCAAAAAAGATTCAATCAGTCTTGATTGTTTTTGTTCGTCCCAGCGATCTCGTCTCTGATAGAAAGGACGCGTTTCCATATAGTTAGGCTTATTTAAAGACTCAGCAAAACTAGGCAATTTTTCTCGATTCATTTCTAATAATATTCTTCGTTCACCTTGTTCATATTTTTCATTAATTTCATTATCTGATAATTTTTTAACATCCTTTCGGGAAGGTTTTTGCCAAGGATTTGTTTTAGTTCGTGAGATTGTCATAATTTCCCACCAGAGGCGTACAAATTGATATGACTGGACTTACCTCATTCATTTTTAAGCATAGACTGAGGATATATAGGAGAATCAAGAGTTATTGGTAATCTTCCCAGATAACTCTCAAAAGTTAATTCTCTTAAATTGGTAACTGGTCACTGATAACTGGTAACTGATAACTTAGGATTTTTGGCTGAAATAGGCCTCTAGCGCCTCATTGATGATTTGATTCATCGGCCGTTTTTCCGTTTCCGAAGCTTCCTTGAGACGGACAAACATTTCATCGGGGACGCTGACACGGTTTTGATTTTTACGCACGCGTTTGGGTTTTGATTCAGTAGTAGTAGTTTCGGTCATTTTAGGTGTGTAGGTGGCTGAAAATGCTTGTAAAGCAGGGAAATTGACTCGGTGACAGAATTCTCCGAAGGTTTCGTTATTTTGTTGATCCTGTTGGAAGTAAACAAAAATCGGTTCTAAGACCTTTTCTAGATCATCGATCGCCATTTTATCCAAATAGGGGCGCGCTAGTCGAGTTTGATCGGCCGTTCCCCCTAACCAGAGTTGGTAGGAATTGGGAGCGCTACCCACAAATCCTAATTCTGCCATATAGGGACGCGCGCAGCCATTGGGACATCCTGTCATGCGGATGACAAATTCCTCTTTGGTTAATCCTAAGCGATTAAGCAGAGTGCGAATGCGTTCAATCACGCTGGGTAAAATTCTTTCTGACTCAGTAATCGCTAATCCACAGGTGGGCCAAGCGGGACAGGCCATGGAATAACGGGTTAAAGGGTCAATTTCGGCGGGATTGGTGATAATTCCCTGTTCTTTCAGGATCGCTTCCACGGCTTCCTGATCCTTGGGTTCAATTTCGTAGAGAATGATATTATGGTTAGCCGTCAAGCGCATGGGCAACTGAAAACGCTCGATAATCACTTTTAAGGCGGTTTTTAGCTGAAAACTGCCCTCATTTTTGACCCGGCCATTTTCTACATGAAGACCATAAAATAATTTTCCGTCTCCCTGTTCATTCCATCCCAAAAAGTCTTGATATTTCCAATCGGGGAGGGGTTGGTAGGGTGCGATTTTTTGGCCGAAATAACCCTCAACAGTGCTGCGGAATTTTTCTACTCCCCATTCTTCGAGGATATATTTCATTCTGGCATGACGACGATCGCCGCGATCTCCGTAATCCCTTTGGGTTGCCACGATCGCTTTTACCAGATCGTACACCTCCTCTTTGCTCACATAACCGATCGCATCGGCCATTCTGGGGAAAGTTTCCTCCTTATTGTGGGTCCTTCCCAGTCCACCCCCCGCAAGGATGTTAAAACCCTGTAATTCCCCGTTTGCGTCGGTAATCACCACCAAACCGAGGTCATTGGTGTAGATATCGATGGAGTTGTCTCCCGGCACAGTGACACCGATCTTGAACTTACGGGGCATATAATGTTGACCGTAGATCGGTTCGATGGGATCATTTTTGTTAATGCCATTTGTATCTTTTTGTCTCGATGCCTTGACTTCTGGTGCTTCTTCTGCACTGATCACTTTTTCGCCATCGAGCCAAATTTCGTAGTAGGCTCCAGTTTGGGGAGTGAGCAAATCGGCGATATTATTGGCATATTCCCAAGCATAGCCGTATTCGGGGCGATTTTTGTAGGGGGCTGGCGGTGCGGTGACATTGCGATTAACATCACCACAGGCCGCTAAAGTGGATCCCATACTGCGGATAATTTCCCCGAGGGTTGCTTTGAGATTTTTCTTTAAAATGCCGTGTAATTGGAAGCCTTGGCGGGTTGTCACCCGTAAAGTGCCGTTACCATAGCGATCGGACAAACTATCGAGGGTAAGATATAGTTGCGCGGGAATAAAACCCCCCGGACTGCGGGTACGCAACATCATTTGATAGTCTTTTTCTTGACCTTTGGCTCTATTGTCGCGATTATCCTGTTGATAGGAACCGTGAAATTTAAGGATCTGCACCGCCGCATCGGTAAAATGGGTTGTATCTTCGAGGAGTTCACTGGCCAAAGGTTCTCGTAGATAATTACTGTGTTCTTTGATACCTTCGACTTTAGAAACCTTGGCGGTAGGAGAAATAGGAGTTGTAACCATCGTCTAACAGCACGATAACCTGTGGATAGGTCTTAGGAATAGGAATTTAGACAAGCTCGATCGATCCTAAGAAGTTTTACTAACATGATCTCTAGAGTTCGTTCCAGACTCTGAGGTTAACAGTAGCGATCGAGACATCAATTCTATCTTAGCTTCTTACCGTCCCCCGCGAACGCCACCCACCGATCAACTTTTTATGACCAATTCTCCCAACATTAAAACGGTTATTAGTCAAGAACCCTACATTATTCTTAACAATCAGGGAGAAATTCTCCCTTCTATTAATCTGAGTCGTCCTAATCATAAATTGGGACGGGATGGTCAACAGGTGGATTTAGTTGTTCCCCAACACTGGACGCTGGTGAGTCGAGTACAAGCTTGTTTTCGTCGTCAGGGAAATGATTACTATATCTACGATGGAGACGGGACTAATCCTAGTTCCAATAAACTTTTTATCAACAATCGCGTGATTACTCCCAAAGAGGGCTATCTTTTACGAAATGGAGATGAGATTAATATCGGTCAAGATGTCAAAAATTGGGTCAAGATCACCTATTATCATCCTAACCAACCGGTAAAAAGCCCACCTTTAGCTTTTAAATCGGTTTCCCTAGGCAATCGCAGTGTAGTTTTAGGACGAGATAATACCGCAACTGTGGTTTTAGACGCGCCGACAATTTCCCGACAACACGCAATTATCGACAGCGATAACCAAAATCGTTATATTCTCTACGACAAAAGCACCAATGGAGTCTTTATCGACGGACAAAAAGTATCGGGTAGTGCCATTTTAACTAACGGTTGTACAGTGAGAATCGGTCCCTATAGTTTTCGGTTGCAGGGAGATGAATTAGTTTTATTAGATACAGGGGATAATATCCGTCTAGATGCCGAAAATATCGTCAGGAGGGTGCGAGATAAAAAGAAACAAACCTTGACAATTCTCAATCATATCTCCTTACCGATCGAACCGAGTCAATTAGTGGCGATTGTTGGGGGAAGTGGTGCGGGAAAATCGACTTTCTTAAAGACTTTATTGGGAATTGAACCCACCACCTCGGGAACTGTTTATCTGAATGGGGAAGAGCTGCGCCAGAATTTTAATATCTATCGCACCCAAATCGGTTATGTTCCCCAATACGATATCGTCCACAGGGATTTAACCGTGGGAGAAGTGTTATATTATGCTTCTAAATTAAGGCTACCTCCCGATCTTAATTGCCAAGAAGTGATCGAGAAAACCCTGCAGCAGGTGGAGTTATTAGAAAGAAGAAATACTTTAGTCAAAGACTTAAGCGGTGGTCAATTAAAAAGGGTGAGTATTGCGGTAGAATTATTAGCCAATCCCAAATTATTCTTTTTAGATGAACCCACCTCGGGATTAGACCCCGGTTTAGATAAAAAGATGATGGAATTGCTGGCAAAATTGGCCAAAGAAGGCAGAACAATTCTCCTAGTCACCCATGCTACTAATAATATCAATCTCTGCGATCAATTAGTTTTCCTCGGTCAAGGAGGCAATTTATGTTATTTTGGTTCTCCGGGGGAGGCCTTAAATTTTTTCTCTTTACCTCAGGGGGATTTTGCCGATATTTATATTCATCTAGAAACTAGGGAAAAAGTTGAGCAAGAATGCCAACGTTTTCAACAATCCGACTACTACAAAAATAATATTGAAGCAAGAATCGGTAAAATATTTCAGCAAAATCATAGTAGGCCGCAACAGGTTCAACAATCTTTTTGGACACAACTACAGGTTTTATGTCAACGCTATAGCCAGTTAATTATCCGTGATCAATTTAGTTTAATTTTATACCTATTAACCGCCCCGATCGGAATTTTATTAATGGCCATGGTTTTACGGGACAAAGATCCTTTATTTTTGGGAGATAATGCTAGGCGTGAAGATGCTATCGAATCGGCAACTTTAGCCTTAAAAACTCTCTTTGTGTTTACCTGCGCGGAATTGTGGGTAGGTTTTGCCTGTTCCCTACAGGAAATTGTCAAAGAATCAGCAATTTATCAGCGAGAAAGATTAGTTAATCTGGGATTATTACCCTATTTATTCTCAAAAATTCTGGTTTTAGCAGCCTTAGCTTTTCTGCAAACAATTGTAATTACCTGCGTGATATTTTGGGGATTTACTGACCCGCAACCGGAATTAATGACCTGGTTAATTGGCTGTTTTATTACCACATTTTTAACTATATTTGCGGCGATTAATCTCGGTTTATTAATTTCTGCTGGCGTTAGTAATATCACCCAAGCAAATAGTGCCTTACCTTTAATTTTAATCCCTCAGATTATCTTTGCTGGGGTATTATTTAGCTTAGAAAGTTTTGGGAAATATCTATCATGGTTGATGATTAGTCGCTGGTCGATTGGTGCCTACGGGGTATTAGTAGAGGTGGAAGATATGATTGCACAAGCAAAAAATCTTAATATCCCTTTACCCTTTGAGGATACCAATCAAGTTTATCAATTATCTATCAATAATTTGTTATTGAATTGGGGAGTATTAATTCTTCATTCCCTTATTTATTTTCTCCTTACCTATTGGTTGCAAAAAAGAAAAGATATTTTATGATCTAAATTATGAATGATAACTGATAACTGATAACTGACTCCTAACCCTACTTAAGTTAACTTCAAATCAAGAGCGATCGGACATTCCACTTTCGTTCCCCCTAAACCGCAGTAACCGCCGGGGTTTTTCGCTAAATACTGCTGATGATAAACTTCAGCATAATAAAATTCAGGTGCGTCGAGAATTTCCGTGGTAATCTGACTGTAGCCCGCTTGATTGAGAGCTTCTTGGTACATTGATCGGGATTTTTCCGCTAATTGCTTTTGCTGGGGACTATAGGTATAGATACCCGATCGATACTGGGTTCCCGTATCATTACCCTGACGCATTCCTTGGGTGGGATTATGACTTTCCCAGAAAACCTTTAACAGTTGTTCGTAGGAAATCACACTGGGATCATAGACCACTAAGACCACTTCATTATGCCCAGTCATGCCGGTACACACTTCCTGATAGGTGGGATTGGGGGTGATACCAGCCGCATAACCTACGGCCGTGGTGTAAACTCCTTCTAATTGCAAAAATTTCCGCTCTGCTCCCCAAAAACAGCCTAAACCAAACATTGCGCTTTCCATACCGGCGGGAAAGGGGGGCTGCAAGGGATGACCGTTAACGTAGTGGGTGCTAGGTACGGGCATTTTTTCCGATCGCCCGGGTAGTGCCTCCCTTACTGTGGGCAAAGTTAATTTTTTTCCGAATCCGAATAACACCATAATAAGAATTTGTCCAGAAAGTTTTACCTTACTTTACATTATCGCTTAATTTTAGGGATTTCAGTGATCGGTGATCAGAACCGAGGCTGCAGCTCAATTTTGTCAATCTACTGAGTTGGGATTTTTAAAGGGAAACTCTCTGCTAAAACTGGGCGTTATTTCCGATTTTATCACTCAATCCCAACCCCGGAGCGCATTAGTTTTTCGGTGGGATGCTTACAGGCAGCTGTTCATACACTTGTACCAGTTTAGGCGTTGCCGAATCAAGGTATGAATGCAAACTTTGCATCAGATGCAAAAGTTAGTTTGGCTCTAGGTTTTAAAAATACCAGAAAAGAAGATTCATATCTCAAATCAGCAACAGCCCAGTTTAATAACTGGACTTCCCCCATACAGAAATAAGTGGGTGGGTGGAATTAAATATAAGATGAACGTAGGTTGGGTTGAAGCATGAAACCCAACGCCCACATGGGTTACGCTACCGCTAACCCATCCTACAAATAATTGTGCTGTTCTTTTTTTGGTTGTCAAGATGGTAAGCCGTTTTAATGGCTATTTTGTTACATTTCTTAACTAAATAGTCATTGATCAGGATTTACATAGAAAAATGGTTCTTCGGTTTGTGTTATGCAATGGAGGGGGGTTATAAAGGATAAAACCCTTACATAGAAAGACATTGCTGCGATTTTTGCCAATTGTTTTCTATCTAGAACGAGCTAATCAATTGAGTCTCTTGCCAGATAAGGATTTAGTCGATTTATGCCCCCTGATCGAATCATACCAAGTAACGAAGATCCAGAAAAATCAAGCAATATTAAATACATAATAGTCCGATATTTAAATCCGATGTTAAAAATTATTTCCTCAAAAATTTATTTCCGCAAAAACTATCTACACTACTACACAGCCATGACTTTCATGGATCTAGGCGATCGCTAGTACCCGTCTCATAAGTCTTGAGCGATCAAATGTAAATGCAAACAAATAGTTGATGGAAAGGATGTTATGACTAATCTTCTTCAGACCACTCTCAACAAGACCTATAACCAACTGAAAAACTTTGCTGGTTTAAATGACTTCTGGAATTTGTTCGAAATAGCATTTGGTACACAATATGACCATACAGTAGCCACAAATCTCCGTTCTCAATGGCTTGTAGGTGATTTTAGTTCATTTCCACAAATTGAAATTCTGGATAGTAGCATTCTTGGTAATGCTAGTGGTGCTTATGGGACTAGCACGAATAAGATTTATCTCGCTGCTAATTTTCTCGATACAGCTACGGATACAGACATTATTGCGGTTTTGTTAGAAGAATACGGGCATTTTGTAGATGCTCATATCAATCAGACGGATAGCGCTGGTGATGAGGGAGACATTTTTTCTAACTTAGTGCGTGGTAATATTCTCAGTGCTGGGACATTACAGGCTTTGAAAGGTGAGAATGACTGGGCAACAATTACAGTAGGTGGCCAGAGTATTGAGGTAGAACAGGCTACGATGTTTCTATCTGATCTCAACTTTACCGCCAGCGCTGGCGGACCTTTCAAGGTTAGAGATTTATTCGACGCCTTTTACTACGAAAATGTACAAACGATTAACCCTGGCGTATTCAGGGCGCGATTCAAAAATGTAATATTGCCCTCCGGTCCTAATCTAGCTTACAATCAAATTGGTAGTTTTGTTCCTGGATCTCCTCCTACTACTGGACTGACGACGACCATTACTCCACTTGACTCCACGGTAAAAGGACTGCTTATCCACACTGCCACGTCCACCATTGGGGGTCCAACATCTGCTATCTGGACACCACCTTCTTCAATGCCTCCTTACTCCAACACAACTACTGCAACTAATTTCCTATCACCTCTTCCATTCACGACAATTAGCAGACATTTATTTGCAGAGGATACGTTCGTTGGTGCGCCTCTAAACGTGGGGAGAATGTCTCGTTCTAGTCCTATGACTACTTCCAAAGTTACTCTTGTTTGGACGGGAACTCCTAGCACTACCGATTCAGATCCTATGTTAAATCTCTCGTTAGTTCCTACAAGTCCATCTGGAGCAACTATTACTCCAGTCACTATCGGTATTAATTCATTTGTAGGAACAGAGAATACTACAGGTTGGACTGGTGAGGTGTTTACTGGTGCAGGTGCATTTGAATACGTTCAACAGATTGAGATTCCTACTACCTATCTTCCATTTTCCAGCAGTTACGACGTCTTTGTTGGTGGCTCACTGGGTAGTAGTGCCTCCCAAGATTTTTCCATCTTTTTCACCTCTAACCCTGTAGTTGGTCAAGGTCACGGTTGGGGAGATGTGCATCTCGTAAATTTTGATGGAAAACCCTATGATTTTCAAGCAGTTGGGGAGTTTATTCTTGTCAAATCTCTGATAGATGATTTTCAAGTGCAAACCCGTCAAAAACCTTGGGGAGCAAGTACAACTGTTTCTGTCAACACAGCTTTTGCCACAACGATAGATGGTTACAATGTTGTTTATGACTCAGAGCTTGCAGTTGGTCAAGAACTCAAAATTGACGGAGTTACCTATAATTTGGCAAGTGGTCAAAGTGTATTTCTGGGTAGTAGCAAAATCCAGCGATCAGGTAATAACTACACATTCACTTATGCAGGTTTAGACGGTGATATCTCCACCACCGATGATAATGATGTAGTCATCGCCTCGGACAATGGAAGCTACATTGATGTTTATGTCGATCCCGCTGACTATCGTTTTGGGGTACTTCAAGGGCTTTTAGGTAATGGTGATGGGGTTAGTACCAATGATTTTGCTCTGCGTAATGGCATAGACTTGGGACCTAATCCCACTGATCAAACAATACATACAACTTATGCAGATAGTTGGCGGATTACTCAGCAAGAATCCCTTTTCGGGACAGAGACATTTGCTGATAAAAAGTTTCCAGATAATTACGTCTCCTTAAACACTTTAGCGGAAAAAAATCCCCAAGGAGTAGCAAACGCTTTCGCAACGGCACGGAAATTTGGTATTGCTGAAGGCGCGTTTTCAAAAGGGGCCGCCTTTGATTTTCTGGTGACGGGGGATGAAACCTTCTTGCTAGGAGCAAAGCAGGCGGCGAACTTGGCACTGCAAGGTGAATTTAAAAATGGAGACGTAAAACTTCCACTGGGAAGCATCGAAGGCAGTAAATGGAACGATGTTAATGCTAATGGTATCTGGGACAAAGGCGAAGAAGCCCTAGCCGGTCGGACAATTTACATTGATAGCGTTACCAATGGACAATTAGATCCTTGGGAAATTTCCACAGTCACTAACGCTGATGGTCAATATACCTTCAGCAACTTAGGACCGGGAGAATATGCCATTCTGGAAGTGAATCAAACAGGCTGGATACAAACCTTCCCCACCACTCCCTATGCTCTAAACTTGAAAGCAGGGGAAAAATTGACTGGCATTAATTTTGGCAACTACTTTCAGTTACCCAAGATTAATCTTAGTCCCAACAGTCAGACGATTGTTGAAGGTTTAACCAGTCCTCAAAACGTCGCCTACACCGTTACTCTTTCCAGTGTCAGCACAGTACCCGTCAGCGTTAACATTGCTACTGCTAACGGTACGGCAACAGCAGGATTAGATTACACTGCAATTAACGTATCTCTAACCTTTGCTCCTGGTGTTACCAGTCAAGTCCTCAACATTCCCATTCTCAATGATTCCTTTAATGAGGCAGATGAGACCTTTACTTTAACTCTGTCTTCTCCCACCAATGCCACCTTGGGTACAACCACAACTGTAACTACAGCCATAACCGATACCCTCACGGCTGGGGTTACTACCGTCCTACCAGCGAATGTGGAAAACCTGACACTAACAGGAGCAGCAGCAATTAACGGTACTGGTAACGCGGGTAATAATGTCATTACTGGTAATACTGGTAATAACATCCTTAATGGTGGTGCTGGTGTTGATACCTTAATTGGCGGTTTAGGCAACGATACATACATTGTTGATACTGCAACTGATACTATTACCGAACTTGCCGGCGGTGGTACAGATACCATTCAATCTAGTGTTACTTACACTATTGCTGCCTTAAATAACGTGGAAAACCTGACACTGACGGGAGCAGCCGCCATTAACGGTACTGGTAACGCAGGTAATAACGTTATTACTGGTAATAGTGGCAATAACATCCTCAATGGTGGTGCTGGTATTGATACCTTGACGGGGGGAACAGGAAACGATATCTTCCTCTTCCAATTTTCCCAATCTACTGTCGCTAACCCTGACCGGATCACTGATTTTGCGATCGGCTCCGACAAAATTGATTTGCTCAGTGCCGCAGGAGGTGTGCTGCCTGCCCCCGCTGCCTTTAGTCGTGCTGCCAATTCTGCCGCTGCCACTTTAACCAATGTCGTGAATGCTGTTTTTACCGATGCCAATGGTTCCTTAGCTGGAAACCAAGCACTTGGTATTAATAGCGCGGCCCTGGTCCAAGTAACCACTGCTGGGATAGCCGGAAACTATATTATTGTCAATGATAATGTTGCTGGTTTCCAAAGTGCCAATGACTTACTGGTTAACGTTACAGGCATTACCGGCACATTACCCGCTCTCGGTAATATCACTGTTTCCAACTTCTTTGTTTAGTGGATTCCTGATGGGGTGACAAGAATATTCTAAAGCCGGCGTGTTAGGGGTCGGGAATGGAGTCGCCTCCATCCCCCCCCTCAGAACCGTGCTTGACATCCTCACCGCCGTAAACGGACGATGATTCCCAAACCTCACGATTTAGGTTTCTGCTTCTTTCCCTTGCGGGGTTCCGCACCTGCCTTAACAGATTTACTCTGTTCTGGTCTTATGGTCGCTCTACAGACTGACACCG
>VYKV01000012.1_pt1 | contig 19159 bp, 12 predicted proteins | sample 5114461 | NCBI WGS metagenome assembly VYKV01 (sample SAMN12291816, study PRJNA351875) | freshwater metagenome | isolation source: freshwater lake | place: USA: Michigan, Gull Lake | collected 2011-07-05 | reverse complement strand
TTTCTGGCCTGACTTTCGTGCGTGGGCAGGGTTATAGAATTGGTCAAATCGGAAGCTTCGTCAAAATTCCTATTGGTTACATTGACTTGTTTGGGATCGTTTCGCAAGTCGGGGCAAGCGCCGTACCAGACAATCTTGTATCCGAAATGCCCAACGGATATAAATGGCTTAAAGTCCAGCTCATTGGCGAAGGATATAAAACAGGAAAATTTCAGCGCGGAATTTCCCAATACCCGACAATAGATGACGAAGTACACCTTGTTTCGGAAGCCGACCTCCAAGCTATCTACGGGAAAATTGGCGAGCAAAATCATTACGTTAAAATAGGTCATATCGCTGGAAGTGAGTCTATTGATGCCTTGGTAGACATCAATAAGCTGATTACTCGCCATTCTGCGGTCTTGGGGACTACGGGTTCGGGCAAATCAACTACTGTTGCCGGGTTGCTAAATGTTCTGTCGGACTCGACCCGCTTTCCATCAGCGCGCATTGTCGTCCTTGATCTTCACGGAGAGTATTCGAGAGCGCTAGGTGATCGCGCCACCATTTTCAAAATCAATCCTGACAGACGAAAGACAAATGAAAAGCCGCTTCAAATACCTTTTTGGGCTATGAGCTTTGATGAATTACTGAAGGTTACCTTTGGACCTTTGCCACCAGATGGTAAGGCCCGAAATATGATTTTGGAGCGCATTATCGAATTGAAATGCGAAACCCTTCAAAAATACCCGCTTCTTGGCATCACAACGGATAATGTCAGCGTGGATAGCCCGATCCCATTTTCTCTCAATAAGCTTTGGCACAGTTTATACTCAACAGAATTCGGAACATATTATAACAATATAGGCAGTCCAACCGACCCGACAACATGGGCCTACGAAAAAGATAGTTCCAATAATGATTTAATCGGAAACGCACAGAACGGAACGCCACCGAGATTCAAAAAAGTAAAAAATGTTAAGGGTGACGACGAAAAAATTGTTTACATACCAGACGGGTACAATATTCGCGGACCCGTCGATAATCTCGGAACAAAAATTCGTGTATCCCGTTTTGACTTTCTTTTGAAAGCTGGCGCTTGGCATCCGGATTTAGACGGAAAAGTTGAAAAGGACTTGCCTGAGTTGATGAAGTCGTGGATTGGAAGCGAAAAGCCAATAACGATTTTAGACTTATCAGGCGTACCCGCATCTATGATGAACGATATAATTGGTATTGTTCTAAGAGTTCTTTATGATGCACTTTTTTGGGCGCGCAATCTATCTGAAGGGGGACGCGAACGCCCCTTATTGATTGTTATGGAAGAAGCTCACACATACCTGAATGATAACTTTGATGGTGCCGCGTCGGCAGTGGTCCAGCGGATCGTTAAAGAGGGACGGAAATATGGTATCGGGGCGATGATTGTCAGTCAGCGTCCCTCTGAAATCAATTCTACAATCTTATCCCAATGCGGTACCTTTTTTGCCTTACGGCTTAGTAACGCCAGCGATCGCTCGCATGTTACAGGCACTCTTTCGGATAACTTGGAAGGTCTAACAAACATGCTTCCGATTTTAAGAACCGGAGAAGCTATCGTATTGGGTGAAGCCGTAAGTCTTCCAATGCGTACAATGATCCAAGCACCGCCCAAAGATAGGCGACCTGATAGCCAAGATCCCGTCGTATGTGACGATCTAGCTCCCGACGTATCAATGACCCCCGGTGGCTGGAATATTCCAATTTTGACCACCGCTGATTATGAAGATTTCGTGTTGGCATGGCGACAACAGAATCCAACAATACCAGAACAATCAACATAAGGAGATCACCATGGCTTGGCATCAATATCAAACATTTGCTTCGTCAAACATCCAGAGCGTTCGCTATGATAGCGAAACCCGCATTTTGGAAGTCACATTCTTGAATGGTGGGGTTTATCAATACTTCGATGTGCCAGAGCATGTAAGCCGTGATTTTGAACAATCTCCATCTAAGGGGGAGTATCTCGCCGCTCATATCAAAGGGCAATTCCGATACAGTAAGGTGTAGGCATGGGAGTAGTCAGTTTAAATCAACAAGCTAAGCGGTTGGAAGTTTCGGCTTTCGAGATTGAAAATCCAATCCTTTTTAATTTCTTCGACAAGCTGGCAGCCAATGAGCGCGATGAGAAGTTTCATAAAGCCCTCTATATTGGCGTGCTCGCGCTTATGGAAGATAGGATTTCTGCTTTCCTATCCAAGACAAGCAATGAGTTGGGTACAGAATTGGAAAGCCTCAAAATCATTTTTGAGATGAAGAAGGAACTGTTTTACAAATCGGCTGTCAAAGGAAATCTGGCGGAAGAAGAAATTGCGGAGTACCTTGTAGACTTTTTAAGTCAACGAAAATTGACGGATAAAATTGTGCTTACAGGAAATCACGCAGGTAATATTCACAAGAATAAAACTGGCGATATTGTGTGCTGGTTAAACGGCAAGGATAATGTCAAAATAGCTATAGAATGCAAATTCGATAAGGGTATTCGGCTTGGTGATATTCAAAACAAGGACATTTTCACAAAGAGTATTGACACGGCTTGGAGCCAGTTGCTCGAGGCTCAAGCCAATCGTGATGGCAAGGTTGGCATCATAGTCTTTGATGTTTCTTTGGTCGATAATTCAATATTTAATGCGGTTCAGGACGTAAGGTACATCCCTGCAGTTGGATTTGTTGCGATTATTGACTCTAGTAAAGGCGACTATAAAAACCTAGCCATTGCATATATGCTTGCTAGAGACATAGCCTTAAACAGCAAAGAAATATCTCTCGATAAAGATGTTCTTACAATGATCGTCAATCGAATAATAAAGGATATAAACGAAGTTACCTCTATAAGATCACTGGTAAACACAAACATAGAAACATGCAAGAAGATACTTTCTCAGCTTGATAAAAGCATGCTTTTGATGGAGTTTAACCAAAGGTATTTGATTAAATTTCTTTCAGACGGACAACTTTCTAAAGAAGATCTTTTGGATTTTTACTTAGGGGAAGATGTTAAGGAGCGGTTCCAACTGGTGGAGAAAGAGATCAAGAATCTTGGTGCATGATGGGCAGTTGCTTATTATGAATTAGGAAACGAAAATTCCAAAGGAGGTATCCATACCGCATAGGTTTGGTCGTAAGCTTCCAACGGGGGCGCGAGAGCCCGCTTGGTCTCCATGACATGGTCTGGGTTCCAAGGGGCAGGAACTCATTTTAGCTAAAGGGGAGCGTTAGCTCCCCTTCTTGTTGGCGGTTGGTTTATCTTCGTTGATGCGCATAACGATCCGACCGTTTACGGGGATGGCATTGAGTGCGAGCGTGAAGCCTTTGCCGTCCTTGGTTGACCATGCAACGCCGATGTCGGTCCAGCGCGCGTTTTCGCCGTCACCTGTTACGTTGAACAAGCGGTGGCTTGGGCGGGATTTGGTTGTTGTGTCAGTCATATTGGTTCTCCTTCGTTAAATCGCGTTGGGACAATTCCCGCTGCGTCATGGGTAGAAAAGCGACCAGACGAATAAGGCTGTGATCAAAGGTTGAATGAAATGAACACGTGCGCGGAGCTGCAAGGCACTGAAGCGAGCGACCTTGAACGCAGACGCGTCTGATCGATAACCCCATGAATGAATGCAAGCGGGACTTGGACTTTCAACACGCGGTAAGATGAGAACCAACCTGACACAACCGGAACCAGAAACCACCAAGCCAATCAGCCGATCAATCAAGTGAGAAAACGCTTCGCAAACTATGATCGTGTAAAGGTGGTCGTGTCACCACAGCGTTATGCGCTCGCGATCTACAATTCACGCACTCAAGCCCAGGTCATGGGATTTGAATCAATGAACAAGACAACAGGTATCAAGCAGAGGCACCGTCTCTTGGCGTAACAATGTCATAGCTTGTGCTGCGACCACCAGCGGCGCTTCGCTGCAATATGCCTTTGCGGACAAGGTCATCGATATCTCGTGTTGCTGTGTCTTGCGAGCATTTGGCAAGCTTCGCCCATTTGCTTGATGTCAGCTTGCCATCAAACCCATCGAGTAGCCGATTGATCACGAGCTGCTGGCGCTCATTGAGAGGCTTGCCTTTAATAGCATCCCAGAAATGCGCCTTTACCATTACAGAATTTAATGTCTCATCGGCTTTGTCAAAAGCCCGATCAAGACATTCAAGAAACCATTGCAACCAAGGTGTGATATCAAGGCTACCTTTTTGTGTTCGCTCAAGCATGTCGTAATAGCGGTTGCGCTCAACCCTGATCTGCGAAGACATACTATAGAATCGTTGAGCACTATTTTCTGAGCGGGCAAGAGCAAGGTCGGCAATCGCGCGGGCAATTCGTCCATTACCATCTTCGAATGGGTGGATGGTCACAAACCAGAGATGGGCGATGCCAGCTTCGATGACAGGATCAATGTCCTTCTCATTTTGAAGCCATGTCAAAAACTGCGTCATTTCAGCCCCAAGACGATCTGCGGATGGTGCTTCAAAATGAACTTTTTCACGACCGATTGCGCCAGAGACAACTTGCATTGGTCCTGTTGCAGCGTTGCGCCAATCGCCAACGGTGATTTTGGTCATGCCGCTACGGCCTGTCGGAAATAAAGACGCATGCCAGCCGAACAAACGCTCATGAGTGAGTGGCTGATTATAATTTTGTGTGGCGTCGAGCATCATCTCAACCACACCTTCGACGTTGCGTTCGGCGGGAACAAGGCCTGCGACATCCATACCAAGACGGCGCGCAATAGATGACCGCACTTGATCCTTGTCGAGCTGCTCTCCTTCAATATCACTTGATTTGATGACGTCCTCGGTGAGTGTATAAAGAACAGCTTCGGCGCGAAGTTTGAACCCAAGAGCTTCCATCCGGCCAATCAAGCGGCCTTGCCTATGGCGCACATGTGCAAGGCTTGCCGCAAGGGTTTGGTCTTGCCAGTAAAACTTGGGCCATTCTTCACGCTCATGTATATATGTCATAATCTCCGCATCTCCTGCGGATATTATGCCTGATATTCTCCGCAAACGCAAGATTTTTCACCGCACATTATGCGGAGAATAAGCGGGCTAATCTCCGCATGGCGCAATACTCCCGCTCTAAAAGAGCGAGAGTTGGTTGCTTGCAGCTTGGCGTGCTTGGCATTTGTGCCAGCATTTACTGGCACCTGCATCCTCGAACCATGCTTCGACATAGGCGGCTGGTCCGCCTGCATTGATCACAGACTTTGCATCGATGAAGTGCGAGCGATAGCCTGTCTCGGTGATAGGCAGAGCTGCACGCTCAGGCTTCATGCTTTCGATTTCTAGATGACCAAGATGTCTTCCATCTTCGAACTCGACATAGCTGTTTTGCCAGCGGATTTCGATTTCAATGCCGCGCCAATTTTTTGTGATGATTTGATAATCGCTATTCATGTCTGCCTCCGTTTTTGTTTGGGTTCGTCCAGTGGACGGGAGGCCAAAAGGCAGGGTGCAAAGGCGTAGCGTCACCAAATACGGAACGGCCAACACGGGAGCGGATTGGAAAGACGCGAATGGATCGGGCAAGCCGTTGACGATGCGCCGAACCCTGCCAGCTTCACCGTCATTGTCACTGGATGATCCCCAAACAAGGAGGCAGTCTGAAACGCTAAAGCGATTATCCGTCACGACTTTTGAAACGCGCATGAAATTGAAAGGCAGCCGTTAGGCCGCCTCCCTTTGTTGAGTTTGAGAAAAGGTCATCAAGAATTCTGAAGCCTTGTTTGCAGCTGATGCGGCGGTGAAGATCGCCTTGCGATCCGCCTTCAAGATGCGAAGCCAGTGACCAATGTAATCAGCATGATCGGGACGTGGTTCGAGGGTGATCCCAAGATCACCGCACAAGAATGCCGCGCCAAGTTCTGCAACCATTTCTTCCATGGCGTAGGCGTCATCGCCAAAGCGTTCGCCGAATGTGCGTTCCATACGATGTTCTGCACCGGACCAATGCGTGAGTTCATGAAGTAAAGTGGAATACCAAGCCTCGGTTGGTGTGCTTGATTTCGTACCGATGAAACGAGCGCGATCAGGCATGGTGATCATGTCGCTCGTGCGATTATAAAATGCGCGATCTCCACCGATGGAGATCTTCGCATGTGTGGATGCGATCAACGCTTCTGCCGCGATGGATGGTTCAACGCGATCAACGTTCGCTACTGGCGCTTCGATGGTGAAGCCATCGACTTGTGCGACATTGAAAACGCGTGATGCACGGGCAATGAAGGCTCGTGATCCGCGATCATCGTTTGACGCATTGTCTTGATCCGAAGGTTCAAGATCACGATAGAAAATGATAACGGACGACTTCTCGCCTTTGCGGACTTGCGCGCCGCGTTCTTGCCATTGACGATACGTGCCCCAAAGGCCGTGATCGAATTGTTGGCAATGAGCTGAAGCCCAAAGGGCAACAGTGTTCACGCCGCGATACGCGCGTTTGCTCTCGACATTGACGGGGCGCTCGATTGAACCGCCTGCACGATGCCAGGGCATTTGTACATCGCCTGTGCCGGACTCGATGGCGGCGATGATTTGATTGGTGATGGCTTCGTAAACGTCGAAGCGATCTGAAGTGTTTGATGGTTTTGTCATGTCCTATCTCCTTTCGCTGTATCCTGAGGACGCGAAGGAGAAAGGCTGGGGGCAAAGTCGGACTGTCAGCCGCTAGGCGGAATGGGCAACACGGGAGCGGAAATGAAATTGAAGCGAATGGATCGGGCAGCCCGTTGACAGGCAGACGCCCTCAGCCACATTCGCGGCTAAGTCTCAGGGTGCGGTGGAAGGGGAAAATGACAAAAATTCGTTCAGCTAGAACGGCATTCAAGTCAGAGTTTTGTTGCCTTCAGTGCAAGAAATTTTTCATCGTCGTTGACCTCGGCTCCGAGTAATTCAATCCACTGCTCCGAATAAGTGTAATCCCCATGAGCAGCATGGTAGATGCAATAGTCTCGCTTAGTGTTTTCTGGTTGGGGCGCTCTGGATTTCGGGCGAACTGTGAATTTGCGCCATGCCTGAGTATGGTTGTGCTGGGTGAATACCTTCCCGGTTCGTTCCTGAACAATCCTGACAACGTCGTTCGGTTTATGAGGATAAAGGTGATCAGCCAGCTTGTGCTGAACAAGAACATTTCTGATCTCTTTACCTTCAGCTGAACTTGGTTGAACAAACTGGAACTGAGCTCTCGATTTTGTAACAGAATCCATTGTGTAGACTACGCGGAATTGATATTCTAAATTGGCCAATTCTACTTCATTCATGCCTTGAGTTAGCTTAGCATCGATGGCTTCGATATCAGCGGGAATTTCATATTTGTTGAGTGTAGATAATTGCTCAATATTAGCCCGAGTGAATTGCAAGGCGAATGAAAGTTCATGGGACAATGTCAGACGATCACCGAAGAGCTCGCACATCACTTTATCAAAGTTAAGACAACAAGCCTGAAACAACCCTAGCCATTTGACGTCTGCGCGCCCCAGAAGCTTATGTTCGACATCATCGCGGAGAACTTTTAAGGATCGGAGGTTTGCCTTGATGCCGTCGGTCAGCGGACAATCGCCGCGCTCTATCATCTGGCTCAGCAGAAGGCTACGGCCATCATTTCCAACAATCTTAACACCCTTCCGTTGGTAAAATTCATGCAGAAGATACGTCCATGCTACGTTTGAAAGCATAGCAAAAACTTCGGTTTTGAAGTTCATTGATGCGCTGTTGAATACCTGCACCGCCAAAATAATCGCTTCTCTCGCGCGTATCAGCCGCTCGTTATCGAAGAGATTCAGACCTGTCTTGTGGTCGAAAGAGCCTTTTTTGATCTCAAAAAACTTCACCTCGTCATCGGTGGCAATGCGTTGATTGGCGTCCCCTTTTACTTCAGTGATGCGTGCGCTGTTGATTGTGGCGTCGCGCCCGATGTTAACGAGTGCTTGAATGTCTTGGTTTCGCCACCCCTTGCCCAAAAGGGCTTTGACGACTTTTTTCTCGTCACGGGACAGTGCTCCATCTCTGTTTCGCTTCACCATTGGATTCAATACTTCCAGTTAGAATGTGCAAGCGGCTCGTCATTGAGAATTTGGCGTATCGTACGCCAGTTGCTCATGTGCTGATCGAGGAGTGCGACGAAGCGTTCGCCATGATTTGGCACAAAAAAATGCAGTGCTTCGTGGAGAAAGATATACTCCAGACACTCCAGAGGTTTCTTAGCCAGCTCGAGGTTGAGGCGGATGTTTCCCTTGTGCGGGTTGCAACTTCCCCATCTCGTTTTCATTCGCTGCAAATAGATATGGTTGATCTCGATCCCGAGAATTTTTTCCCACTTCGCTGCTAGCGGTTGGACTGCCCGTCGCGCTTCGCGCCGATATAGCTCATCTAGCAATTGCTCTTTTGCTTCAAACGTAACCGCCTGAGGAACGCGAAGGGCAATCTTTTTATGCTCGATCTCAATCGATGGCCGCCCTTGCCCTTCGAAGATGTGGAGCAACATGCGTCGGCCCCATAGGTAGTGGCTTTCGCGATCAAGGAATTCACGCGGTGGCTGACGTTCTTGCTGGGCAAACTTGGTTTGATGACGCCTGATCCAACCCAGCTTTGAAATCGCGAAGGCGCGAATTGTATCGATGCTTGCACGCGTGGGCGCCGCTATCCGAACACGACCCGTCGGTGGATATACGCTCAGGTGGATGTTCTTGATGTCTTTGAAAACAAGGTCGACCGATAAGTCGCCGAGGTGCAGCTCTGCGACCATCAGAATTCACCTTGAGCGCGTATGATCTGGAAGATACGCTCGACTTCATCTGCATCCTGCAAAATCCCGTATAGACCTGCTTTGATGACCATCTCGCGCGCGGGAATGCCGCGCCATTCATCAGGTCGAATTTCCAAAACGGTTTCGGCAATCTTGATCGCCAACTTCTCGTCGCCTCCCAGGTTATTGAAGAGTGCGCGCTTGCCTGCGGTGTCTAGGGATTTGGGTGCGTCCTCTGCCTGTCCAGCCGAAACCTTTTTAGCAATCTCCGCGATACGCTTGAGATACTCCTCATACTCGATGGCCTTCGCCTTGCGGGCCGCAATGATCTCATCCAACAGCGAGGACATTCGATCAAAGAAGGCGGGATCGTTCAGGTGCTCGCGAATGATCTTGCTGCGAACGTTGTTCTCGATGGTTTCAGCAATTGCCGACTGATTGCCTTTCAGACCGCCAAGCTGCGACGCGATGGCGTCCGCGATTCCTGTTTTGACTATCAAATCGATCAAGCTGATGTTATCAAATGGAGAGATTTTGCGCGGCTCGTCCGCCTCGATGTATGTATCGATCAAGTGCCGCATATCGGCCTCATACGCCTTGAGATCGAGCTGCTCCCCGCTGGCTTTGCGGATGATTTCACGAATATTCACATAGCGATCGACTAGCGTTTTGATGCGCACGATATCGTTGCTGGAATATCCGGCGGCGTCCATCTCGTCCGCAATGTTTGCGAATGATCGCAGCAACCCCGCAGTTGATTTATACAACGATGCACGAAGCGGTTCGCGGTCTTTGAGATCGGTCGGATTTTCGGTGTTCCCACAAAAATAGTGAATGAAATTGAGTTCACCCTTCGGTGGCTCGACCGGCTCACAAAGCAGCTCGATGGCTTCAATGGCATCATCGAGGCGCTCTCGACCCTTTTTCAATCGATCTTGCAGAAGGACATCTGGCGCGACGCCACCATCGCTGTCATCCAGTTCAGAGGAGTAGACCGAAATGGCGTTTTCGACCTTTTTGAAGAGGTCTTTGTAGTCAACGATATAGCCAAAATCTTTGTCCGCTCCGTCGAGGCGATTGGTGCGGCATATGGCTTGGAAGAGACCGTGATCCTGCATCGATTTATCGATGTAGAGATATGTGCATGGCGGAGCATCAAAGCCGGTTAGAAGCTTATCGACAACGATGAGGAGCTTCATGTTGGCAGGCTCTTTCGTGAAGAGTTTTTTTGCGGACTCCTCATAGGTCTCGGTCTTCGACATCCCAGCCTTGGCTTCGACATCTTTGAGAAGATCGACGTAGGTGTTGTAGATCACCTGCTTGTCAGTCTCGGTGTTCGCGCCGGTTTCCTCTAACGTCACGTCGCGGGCTTGAGGATCATAAGATGTGACGACGGCACATTTCCCTTTGAAGGGAGTTTTCTGAAACAGTCCAAAATACTTACAGGCTTCGAAAATGCTCGATGCGACAAGGATTGCGTTACCGCGTTCGCTTGAAAGCCGTGGCTTCACGCTGAAATCAAAAACGATATCGGTGACGACGCGATCCATACGCGAGCGTGAGCTGAGCACGTTTTGCATAGTGCCCCATTTCTTCTTCAGCTCGTCCTTTTGCCAATCGTTCAGACCCTTGGTTTTCGCCTCAAACCACTGATCAATCTTTTCCTCTGATCCGAGGCGCTGATCGATATCGCGCGCCTCATAGATTAAGTCGAGAACCACCTCATCTTCGACCGCTTCGCTGAATTTATAGGTGTGAATGTAGCTGCCGAAGACCTCTGCGCTAGTGGCCTTATCCTTCTTCAAAAGCGGCGTGCCGGTGAAGCCGATGAAGATCGCATTAGGCATCATCGCCTTCATGACGCGGTGAAGTTTGCCGCTCTGTGTGCGGTGACACTCATCAACGAATACAAACACCTCGCCGACGGTCTGACTTGGTTGAGATTCCAAATCCTTGAGAAAGGCATCGAAATCATCGACGTTCTTGCGCCCAAACTTGTGCACGAGTGAGCAAAGAAGGCGCGGCGTCGCTTGCCCAAGTTGCGACATCAAATCGCGCCCACTGCTGGTGCGTTTGATGGGTTCACCGGCTTCGGTGAACACGCGCTCGATCTGCTTATCCAGCTCATCACGATCCGTGATGATGGCGACGCGTGCGTTCGGATTATTTTCGAGAATCCATTTTGCAAGTAGCACCATGACGATGCTCTTTCCGCTGCCCTGCGTGTGCCAAATTACGCCGCCTTTGCGTTGACGAACGTGTTCCTGCGCTGCCTTGATGCCAAAATACTGGTGCACCCGTGGCAGCTTTTTCACGCCACCGTCGAACAAGATGAAATCCTTCATCAGCTCAATGATGCGTGCCTTGTCGCACATTTTAGCAAGATATTTATCGAGCTTGAAGCGGTCGTCCTCGACTTCATCCTCCTTCCATTTCAGAAAGAATTTCTCCTCGGTTTTGATCGAGCCGTACTGCAACCCTTCCGAATCATTGCCGGCGAACACGAACTGAACCGTCGTGAAAAACCATTCATTGAACTCGGGAAGCTGATTGGACAAATTTTGGCGAATGCCCTCACCGATGCTGACGCGGCTGCTTTTCAGCTCGATCACGCCGATGGCGATGCCATTCACATAGAGAATAATGTCTGGTCGGCGCTCAAAGCCGCCCTTCAGCGTTACCTCTTCCGCAAGGGCGAAGTCATTCAGATCTGGGTTTTTCCAATCGATTAGCTGTACGGTCTCGGTAGGCTTGCCCACATCATCCTTAACTGGCACGCCATATCGCATGAGGTTATAGACGGCTTGATTGTTCGCATAGAGATTGCGGCTATGGTTGCTCGCCTCGGTTCGCAACCGGTAGAGAGCATTGCTGATTTGGCTTGAACTGTAGCCGCGCCCTGTGAGATAATCTGAGAGAACCCCCTCGTCGATGTTACTGTTGCCAGAGCGATCCGACCAATCACCCAAATAGCGATAGCCAAGCTCATTCCGAAGGAGCTTGATGATCCGGTTCTGCGTCGCACGCTCTGGCTTTCCAACATCGGTCATTTCGCAGCCTCTTCCAATCGAGTTGGCGACCACACTCGGTGCACCAGCGCCTCCACTAAGGCACGTCGCCTTAGTTGTTCCTCTTTGCCGAAAGACTGAAACGGCTCGAAGGCAAATCCATTGGTTAAACGAAATTTTTCAAACTGAGGCTGATGCTGATAGACTGATGCATCCAAGCTGGCTGCGAAGACATTTTGCTTCGCGTAGTGCGGCGCCTTTTGCGTGAATGACTTATCTTGAAGGCTCCGGTTCACATCAGCCGGGAGCAATAAGAGCGATGCAATATGATTGCGCCACTCTTGGAATTCATGCTCATTCGCAAAATCGTCCGCGAAATCTCCGAATTTATCCGCGAATACATGCTCAATGTCGAACGAGTTCGCCTTCGACCTATCAACCAAGGTCGGGAATGGATCGCCTCTGCCTGATCCGATATCTGTGTAGGCAGTCAATCTCGCCAGCAGGTGATAAATATAGCGACGGCTGAACTGGTTCAGCGATAGCTGCGCTAATCCATTGCGGTTGCGGACGGCGCTGCCTGCGAAGTTGATGTCTTGTTCATCCTCCGCCAATTTCTCAGTGAGGATCGTGATCAGTTCGTCAAGTGGCTTTTGGCGAATATCACGACACAATAGCCACATTGCGTATGACGTTGCCGAGTAGCCGACGCGAACATAATTCACAACGCGACGCATCAACCAGATGTCTAAATATGAGGCTGTGACCGCTAACTTCTTCCGTACAGTTTCGTCATCATCGGTGGAAACCAACGGTGCTAGCAGCACGGTGTTCTGCCATGTGAAATCATTGTGCGCGTTGTAGAAAACTGCTTCCAAGCCTGCACGGTAGTTTTCGCTTGCATCAAGAATTCGTTGGTAGGCCTTGGCGAAGAATGGGAATTCATTGGAGATCATTTTTAGATTTCCAGCCTCGCTCCCCAATCCTAAACGCGCGGCGTTGTCGCGCGCCCATCTATGGAACACGGTGCCGATCAGCTCCCAATCTTTATCATTCGAGCCAGCTTTTCGTTCACGGATGGTATCCGCATATTGGGCCCTGAACCAAGCTTTGATGCAGTTAGCATCGCGCTCTTGTTCGTGTGATCCACCCCATGTGATTAAATCGAGTACCTGATTTTTCCAGATGCGATTAGCGTCGTTGCGACGCTCCAAATTCTCAACAGGCGCTAGAAGATAAGCCTTCAGCATATCGACCGGACTTAACGGCTTGCCGCGATCATTCATTGTCTCGAAAATGGCGTATGCGTGGTTATCGTTGTCTGTCGAAATTTCGATCAAGCCGACGCGGGTCATGAGCCAATAGGCGAAGTGCGGAAGTGCCTCGCCTAGTTCGGCCGCAAGCTCGGATTGCTCGATGTCACCATACCGCGCATACATCGTTTGGATCGATTCATCCTTGCCGTCAGGTGAGAATGTGTCACCCTTGAACAGAGCCTCAATCACGGGAAGGCGTTCAGGGATGTCCAAATTGAACCTTGGTTCGCCGAGATTGTCACTGAAGATCAGTGGCGCAATAGTCTGTGTGACATTCAAACCAACCTGCGCGGCTGAACGATAGAGGTAGATCAACAAGAGCGTCAGAGAGGTGACGCGCTGCTGGCCATCGACAAGATATTTTTTGCCACTACGCTTGCTGACAATGATCGATCCGAGAAAATACTCTGCGTACCCACTGACGTGTTTGGTCTCATCACCTGCGCGGTAGCTGTTCGAGAAAGCAATCTGTAAATCGGAGATCAGCTCATCAATATGCTTTTTCTCCCATTTATACTCGCGCTGATATTCATCAATGGCGAATGACTGACTCTGTAGTAGGTCTTTCACCGTCCGATAGATTGGGGTGATCTCACTCATATCAACCGGATCCTTCCTGACAGCAACTCCTGCATCATGCCTTGCTTGCAATGCCGAACCTTTTCGGCCTTAGCTTCGATCTCTTGAATATCTGTTTCCATGTCGTTCAAGATAGCAGTGATCTCGCGCTGTTCCTTTTCGCTAGGCACTGGCAACATAAGATTTTTCAATGCAGTTTTAGAAACACCGAAAACCTTCATCCCCGTCATGACACGCATGTATTCGTTGTGCAGTGACTTCAAATTACCCAAGTGCCCTTTGTAACCTTGAACGAAGGTAGGCCGCTTCTCGCGGAGCAAAAACGTATGCAATCCTGAAACTGCCTGGTCCCCATTGCGCAGCCCCGCAATTTCAATGCACTTACCCACACCAGCCAAATCTTCTGACGCATCAGCCATGATCCAATCGCCGTTTTTTATAAGTGCCGCATTCTTACATTTGGAGCGATCAATGCGTGATGGTTGTTGTGATCTAAAATCGAGGTGACCGTGAAAACGAGTGTGTATGTCGCCATAGTGGACATAGTATGCACCCTCATCTTCGTTAAGATCGCTACGCGAGTTTGTTGCTGTTGATAGAAAATCGAAAATTTCACCGAACGACTTTTTTGCCCATTCGTCTGTGAAGCCCTCCAAGCGCCGCTTTCCAGACAGCAATTCCTGCATCGCGCCTTGTTTGATGTCGCGTTTTTTTGCGATGAGTTGTTCAAGCGATTCAATGAGCGCATCCGCATCGCTTAATGCATCGGCAATTTTCTTTTGCTCCGCCCTCTTTACGGGCAGGGCAATTTGAAACCCCTCCATTTGCCATTTTTGCACATGAACTAGGGCGGACGCGCCGTGCGCCTGATCTTCAATAAACTTCGTTAGCCCCTTGAGCGCATAGTAAAGAAAGCCATCGTCAACTCTGCTGGAGTCGATAGCAATTTTCCAAGTGTGATAATTCAAAAGCCCCTTCTGGCCATGCCAGATATGAGGGCCGAACGAAGTTCCACGGCTTCCTGACCATGCAAAAAGTAGTTGGCCGTTTTCAACTTCCAACTTTTTGGCGTAAGCACTATCAAAATAGTTGAATTCGTTTGATCCATTCAGATTTTGGATACGGATAATCGGAAGTCCGCTCGTTCGCCATTCATGTGGCTTAAAACCACGACCATTTACAAGCCTACAGACCTCCTTGATTTGGCGAGCTTGCCAATCATTCGGAATCCATCCGATTTCCGTCATTTGGAACCCGTTAGAGTCTGCGGGGCTTGGTTTCACTGCCGCCACTGTACTCACCATGCGAACCCCATTTTTTCGAGATGCTTGTTCACCTTAGTTTCAAGGTTAGCAACGCGTTCGGTAAGCTTCGCCATTGGAATTTCATAGCGTTCAGCAAGCTTGCGAACGCGCTGGGTCAAAGCTTGGCTGACGCGATCCAATTCGCCGTGAATGGCAGCGTCGAGCGTGGCCAACCATTTGTCATCGACCACTAATGCCTTTATCTCAGCTTCGGTTAGTTTGGGGTATTTCGCGTATGCTGCTGCTTCGAGGGCGACTTCGGCGTCCTTCAACTGTTTTTTGAGCGCAGCTTCCTTGTTGGACAATTCGACCCACGCTTTCAGCGCAGCGATCTCATCCTTGGCATCCTTGTCGCTTATTAGTTCCTTGAGACGCGCGTTCACATTCGCGTTGTTGATCTTCTCGAGATCAGCATATGCGCCTTCATCGCCGCCATGCTCTTCCTCTAGCTCGGCGATCTGCGCGCTGACGGCTTCAAATTCTCCACGCAGCTCGTCCAACTTCGCCTGCTCTGCGGCAAAGTATCGCGCCATGATGAGCGGCTTTGGAACAAGGTCGCACGTCCAGCCCTTATCGACTTCCTTGCCCTTCTTGTTGGTTTCAATGATACGGTAGGTTTCGGCCTTCCAGCCATCGGCGGCGATCAGATAGCAGTCGTCCTGCATCACCTCCGCCCAATAATCCATGATGTGCTGGTAGACGTCATATTTGTTAACAAGGGGCTTGCCAGAGTAGTGCGCTAGTAGGTCTTCTGAAAGTTCCGCAATTACTTCTTTGGGATGGTGACCCCGCACCAACCCCTTAAGCTTCTCCGTGTTTTGCTCGCGCCACAGGTTGAAGTGGTCATTCATCGACGTGGTGAAGGCGGCAAACTCCATGTTGCCAAAGATTGAAGATTTGATCGCGGTCTTGTCGACGTTCAACTCAACATAACCCGCGCGACAAGGCTTGAAGAGCTCTGCTTTCAGTGACGGACAAATATCCCAATAGGGTTGAAGGGCATCCACGTCCGCCTGCGGAATGCCGCCACGAAGATGACCTTCGATGTCCTGTCGGTCTTCTAACTTCGTACTGTCGATATAGCGCGGGAGATTGAGGTTGAAGTCGTTCTTCTCGATCAGGTCAAGCGGCACCATCTTCGAAAAACCTGCGATCTCGATTTGCTTAGTGAACACGTCCACGATCTTGTGAATGTCTTGCGAGCGCAATCTGTTCTTCGGCCCATCCTTCATGAACCCGTCGCTTGCATCGATCATGAAGATGCCTTTGCGCGCTTGTGCATCCTCCTTGTCGATCACTATAATGCAAGCCGGAATGCCCGTCCCGTAGAACAGGTTTGCTGGCAGGCCGATGATGCCTTTAATGTAACCCTTGCGAACGAGCGCACGGCGGATGTCAGCTTCGGCATTGCCACGGAACAAGACTCCGTGAGGCAAAATGCACGCGCCTTTGCCAGTGCTTTTCAGCGATCTGACGATGTGCAGGAGATAGGCATAGTCACCTTGCTTCGCTGGCGGCACGCCGAAGGAATTAAAGCGATCATACCTGTCGTTGAGCGGGTCAATGCCGGTACTCCAGCGTTTATCGCTGAATGGTGGATTTGCGACCACATAGTCGAACGTTTTCAAAGAATCGCCATCCGTGAATTTAGGATCGGCAATAGTGTTGCCTGGCCTGATGAGTGCCGTCGGGGTGTTGTGCAGGATCATATTCATCCGCGCGAGCGCGCTGGTCGCTGCATCTTTTTCCTGACCATACAGCGTGACGTTTGTTCGCGCTTCATCTCCCACCTTCAAAATCAGTGAACCTGATCCGCACGTTGGGTCATAAACAGTGGTATCAGCACCCGTCTTGGCATTCTTGATGCCAAGAATTTGCGCCATGATCCGGCTGACCTCTGCTGGGGTGTAAAATTGCCCTTTGCTCTTGCCGCTCTCGGTGGCGAAATGACGCATGAGGTATTCATAGGCATCACCGAGGATGTCGTCGCCGTCAGCGCGGTTTTTCGAGAAGTCGAGAGCAGGATTCTGAAAGATTGAGATCAAATTGGTAAGGCGCTGTACCATCTCCTTATCGCTGCCAAGTTTCGAAGCGTCATTGAAATCGGGAAAATCTGAAAGTTGGTTGGCGTTTACTAATGGCGCGATGATCTTCTTGTTGATCTGATCCCCAATATCCGGCTGCCCCTTGAGGGCGACCATGTCTTGAAAGCTTGCACCTTCAGGAATGGTGATCGGTGCAAATGGAACATTTGCGTATTTATCGCTAACGTATTTTATAAATAGCAAAACAAGAACGTAGTCCTTGTACTGGCTGGCATCCATTCCGCCGCGCAGTTCATCGCAACTTGACCAAAGTGAGCTGTATAATTCGGATTTTTTGATTGCCATTAGTTACCTTCTTCCTTGCTATTTTTATACATTTTTCAGCCGGTTACAAGCACTCATCCAAGGTTGAAACACTGGATCAGGTTGGCTTTGATTTTATCAGCCTCGCTCGCTTCCGTTGGCGAATTCCATGGTGTGCATCCAGTCCGCATTGGTTAGTCGTGGGTTTCCAAAGGGGCGCGAAAGCCCACTTGGTCTCCATGAAATGGTCAGGGTATCCATAGGGGCAGGAACGCCCCTTAGTGCCGCTGGCGCGTGGTCGATGGGATTCAGGGGGAGAGCGAAGTCTCCCTGACCATGGGGGTGTTGGGGGCAGCTTGGAGGCTCCCCTGACTGGTGATGCAACGGCCAAACGGTGCACTGGCTCACGGATAGCCCACCACGATTTGACCCCAAACAAAGTCGTCGCCGACGCGATGTTTGTCGGGCAAAAGTGGTCGGGTTTATGGAGTGAGGCAGCGGCCAGAGGGATGCAACGGGAGAGCGCCAAGCGTCTCCCTTGCCAAGATGTGCGAAACGCAAAACAAAGTTTTGTAGTTACGCGCACATCTTGCAGTCAGCTTAAGCGGACAGTCTGATATCGCCAGCCGATACATTGCGGGGCCTTCTGATTAAACAGTTTCCCCCACGCAGATAGCTTGCTTGAAGCATCCTGACCCTACCGACCCAAAACTCATCGGGCGGACGGAGGGTTCATCAATGACACAAGCAAACACATTTCGCGGACTGATGTTCGCCAATATTATCATGCACATTATCTCAGGCACACTCGCGGGTGTGTGGGTGGCTGATCTGGTTGCACCGTCGGGTAACCTGTCGTTGCTCAATTGGCTTGAGGTCGTCATGGCGGTGATCGCGATCACTGTCGGGTTGACCTACGGGACTTATCTTGCGCTTAAGCATTTGCCTAACCTGCCTGAGGCTGCACGGCGCATTGCGACCGTCGCATTTATTCTCATCTATTGCTTGTTCGCGAGTGTGCTGGGGCTTGCCTCTGCGTCTGTCTTTGGTGCGGCTTCAGGTGAACGCGCGCACCAAGAGGCTAGCATAAGTGGAATGAAGGATTCCGTTGTGGTACGCCGTCGTGCGGCGGCGGCAATTCATAACCGCGTGCCCGCGCTCACCGATTGCATCGAAGCATCTAGCGCAATGAGCCGACAGGAGGATGAGACAGGCGCCTTTAGTCGCATTGGCGGTAATATGGGGCAGGTGGCAGTGACGCTGCAGAACATTGCAGGAAGTTGTTCGACTGCACGTGATGCTATCTATCTCAATCGTGCGGCACTTGCTCGTCATTTTGATCGGGCAGAACGGCTGCTGATTGAAGCACGTCGCGTGATCGATTCAAGCGGCACGCGTGCGGAAAAGATGGCGGCCTTGCGCAAAACGGCTGATGAGCTTCAGCGCGTCCTTCGCCAAATCAATGACGCGCTCGCCGTACAGGCGCTGCAAGCGGCTGGAGATGCGATGCTGAAAGATTGGTCGGCGGCGGGTCTGCCGACCAGTGCGGCGAATGCGATCACGCAACACTTTTCCGGCGTTGCGGATCGCTTGACGGAGGGGCTGGATGAAATCGCAGCGATCACGGAAGCGCCGCTTCCTGATGTCGCTGTGGTGTCAAAAGTATCCTACCTGTGGCTCTATCCTGATGCCACTATGGGGGCATTGGCGATTGGTTTGGTAGTGGAGCTGATCCCACTGTCGGGGATCCTGCTTGGTCTTACCGTTCTCAAAGGCACTCCGGCAATACCAAGTCCCATGCAGCCCGCCCGCATGGATGGAGCAGTCGAAACCGCTCGGAAGC
>VYKV01000056.1_pt1 | contig 19921 bp, 18 predicted proteins | sample 5114461 | NCBI WGS metagenome assembly VYKV01 (sample SAMN12291816, study PRJNA351875) | freshwater metagenome | isolation source: freshwater lake | place: USA: Michigan, Gull Lake | collected 2011-07-05 | reverse complement strand
AAAGTACCAGGCCTGGGAGTGATCAGGGGGAAAATTCAGGTACTTTTTCCCTGAAAATTAGGTAGTTGACCACCTGAAAATCGGTAAAACCCATCCCCCATCCCCCAACCCCCAACCCCCACCGAAAAACTTTTTCAGCAGACCCTAATTAATCCTTCTTTTCGCCGACAAATCCCGATTAGTCTCTAATTTGAGTGAAAGCGCGTGAGTAAAATTCCCCCCGTCGATTTATCCCGTCAATACCAAGTCATCAGCGAAGAAGCTAACCATGCCGTTTTAGAAATCCTCCGTTCTGGGCGCTATATTGGTGGCGAAGCTGTGAGCGAATTAGAACGACAATTCGCCCTCTATCATGGTGTTAGCGATTGTGTTGCCTGTAATTCGGGGACCGATGCCCTTTATCTGGCACTGCGCTCCCTCGGTATTCAAGCGGGGGATGAAGTAATTACTTCTACTTTTTCGTTTATTGCCACCGCCGAAGCGATTAATTTAGTCGGTGCAGTACCGGTTTTTGTCGATATCGATATTAATACTTTTAACCTCGATGTGGCACTGTTGGAAAAAGCGATTACTCCCCAGACTAAAGCGATTATCCCAGTACACCTTTTTGGGCAATCTGTCAATATGTCTGAGGTGGTAAATTTCGCTCGTTCTCATAATTTATTGGTGATTGAGGATTGCGCGCAAGCAACGGGAGCAGAATGGCATGGGCAGAAAGTGGGGAGTATCGGCGATATTGGCTGTTTTAGCTTCTTTCCCACCAAAAATTTAGGCGGTTGTGGCGATGGTGGCGCAATTACCACCAATAACCCCGAGTTAGCGGCACAAATTCGCATGATTAAAGAACACGGCAGCAAGGAGCGTTATCTCCATGAGGTAATCGGAGTGAATAGCCGCTTAGATGCCATTCAAGCGGTTATTTTGCAAATTAAGCTGAAATATCTCGATTTTTGGAATAATCAACGGATCGAGATTGCCCAACGTTATCGGGAATTACTGCAACCTTTACCTAATATCACTTTACCTGCCGCTTTAGCCGGAGGTAAGCACGTTTGGAATCAGTACACAATCCTAACGGAAAATCGTGACCAAATTCGGGCGGCTTTGCAGGAAAAAGATGTCCTATCCATGGTTTATTATCCGATTCCTCTGCATTTACAGCCGGTTTATCAGTATTTAGGCTATAAAAAAGGTACCTGTGGCTGAATTGGCCAGTGAAAAAGTTTTATCTTTACCTATGTTCCCCGATTTAAGCTTCGAGGAACAACAACAGGTAGCCTATGCGCTGAAAGATTGTTTGCATAGTTCCTAAGTTATCAGTGGGAATTAGGAATTAGGAATTATGAATTATGAATTATAAATTATGAAGTGGGGAGAAAAAAGCTGCCGACCGCCGACCGCCGACCGCCTCCTCTCCTGACTTGAAAATAGAGGCTGAAATAACGCAAATTCGTCAATCATACTAAATCCGTTGAGTATGGGCTACATATCAGGAGAGGCACTGACTTGAAAATAGAAGCTGAAATAACGCAAATTCGTCAATCAGAATATTTTCATCTCTGGTGGTGAAAATTTTTTCATCAGGACTGACTCGGAGAATACTGACTCCTAACTCCTGTCTCCTGAATACTGACAGCTTACTGCTATACTTAAGCGATTAAATCGATTAACTTTTGTTTTAAAGTTTCCAATCCTAGCCGACGAATAGCCGAGATAAAAACAGCTTGGGGATATTTTTCCTTAGCTATTTCCAAATCCTCGCTTTTTACCTGATCCAACTTATTAAACACCATTAACATCGGACCGGTTTGAATCGGCATCTCCGAGAGGATTTTTAATACCGAGGCAATCTGACTTTCCCAAGCTGGATGGGACAGATCCACCAGATGGAGTAATGCTTCTGCTTCCGTTACTTCCTCTAAAGTTGCCCGAAACGCATCCACCAGCGAGGGGGGTAATTCGTGGATAAAACCCACCGTATCGGTTAGTAAAAGGGTGCGAGAGACTTGGGTGAGGGGATCGGTAATAGTTAAGCGTCGGGTGGTGGGATCGAGGGTAGCAAACAGTTGATCGGCGGTATAAACTTCGGCAGCGGTGAGCGCATTAATTAAAGTAGATTTTCCCGCATTGGTGTAACCGACGATCGCCACACTGGCTACATCTTGTTTTTGCCGTTGTTTGCGTAAACGGGAACGATGAGCTTGCAGTTGGTCCACCTCATCCTGGAGACGGGATAAACGACGTTGAATAGTTCGGCGTTCTGTTTCTAATTTTGTCTCCCCCGGTCCGCGAGTGCCAATTCCTCCCCCTAATCTCGACATGGCTAATCCGCGTCCGGTGAGACGGGGTAAAGTGTATTCTAATTGGGCTAATTCTACCTGTAGTTTACCCGCTTGGGATTGGGCCCGTTGGGCGAAAATATCCAGGATTACCTCGGTGCGATCAACGACTCTCACCCCGATTTGGTTCTCTAGATTGCGAATTTGGGCGGGAGAAAGGTCGCGATTGAATACAACTAAATTAGCCCCCGAAGTTTGCACCTGTAGGGCGATTTCTGCCACTTTTCCCGAACCGATCACTGTTTGAGGATGGGGATGATCGCGTTTTTGTCGGGTGACTTGCAAAACTTTGCCCCCGGCGGTATCAACTAAACGTTCTAATTCGCTTAAACCGTCCTCAAACTGGCGATCGCTCATCCCGTCGGTGATTAAACCAACCAATAGCACCCGATCTTCGGCTGTATCAACGGTTATAGCCGTAAATTCTCGCTGAAACTCCGCCTCTAGTCCTTCCACTAACTCTAAAAAGTCCTGTTTGCTTAAATCCTCTAGATTTAAGGGAGGGGAGACAGACCAGTATATATTACTATTGACATTTGTTTGACTTTGTGGTATGAGATGAGCCAGATAGACTTGCTCCACATAACCAGTTGCCCCACCACCGCGACGGATCATACCTGTACCGGTTAGAGTTAAGATCACCAGTGCGTCTAATCGTTGCAAAGCCATGGCGGTTAAACTGGATTCTTTTGGCGGTTCCTGCTTGAGTTCCGTGGCGATACAACGAATTCCGCAAAGACGTTCGGAACCGTAGCGGGGTAGTTCCAAGAGAGAAAATTGGGTTTGTCGGGGGGTTCCCACTCCCACACGAATTACCTGGCCGCGACGGTTGATATAGGTGCAGAGGGGTTGATGAATATCGGTACTGATGGCCGCCAGTCTTTGGGCGAATTCTGGGGTGGTGAGAGTATCGATGGGCAAGCGTTCATGGTACAGCCTTTGTAGCTGTTTCATCTGACTGGCTTTCAGTCCCTGGGTATTGCCGAAGATGGTATCGATAGGCTTTCCTCGCAATTAGAATTTTATCTATTATTGTAGCGATTATGAGACTCGCCGCTCCTTGAGGGCGTTTCTTTCTCCTCAAAATGAGGTGTGATAGTTAGGGCTTGCTGAATAAATCTAAAAACCTTGTTGGGTAAGACTTTTAGACTTTTTGTCAATCAAAAAGTACCAGTTCTGGGAGTGATCGGGGGAAAATTCCGGGACTTTTTCTCTGAAAATTAGGTAATTGACCCCCTCAGAATCGGTAAAAACCTACACCCCACACCCGGTCCCCACGAAAAACTTTTTCAGCAGACCCTAGTTAGTAAAAGTATAGTCAAATATAGACAGACTGAATTCCATTTCAGAAATTCCCCTCACTCTATTAAAAACGGATGGGAAATGATTAATAATTTCTTTGTAAACGGCAAAACAGATAAAAAATTTCTATGAAAAAACTGGCAAAAATTGGCAGGACCAAAAATGCTGATCAGCTTGGAACAACTGAGATAGAGCATCGTCAATCTGGACATTCAAAATGTCACCAACTTGCCGTGATCCCGATGCTAATAGTCAGAGGGAGACTTGCACAATTTCAAAATCTAAGTTAATCTCTCCTAAAAGTCACCTTTAGGTATTTTGACTAAAAAGAAAGTTGCCTAACTTCTACTCTAGCCTCAAGGCTAATGCTGAAAGCTAGAATCATCGGCTGAATCGACTGGCTCTAGCTAACTCTTTACACCACAGGAGGTCTGTTTGAAAGAGACTTTTATCCACAACCCCATGACATCCGCTACCCCAGAACAGAATTGCACTGCTGAGTCTAACCGAGTCCGTTGCTCGGCTGCCCTGCTGGGATTAGCACTCTCTCTGGGAGTACCTAGCATTCTCAACTCCACCTCAGAATCAGCCCAGGCCGCCAATTCTGTACCCTTAGAATGGGAAGTAATTGACCTGTCCCAAAAAGCAAAAGGTGCGGGTAAAGAACTAAAAGAACCGCAAATAATCCAATCCCAAGCACTTGCTACCGTCAAATTCATCGCCACATCAGTGGTTGAGCATCAGGTAAAACCGGGAGAATCCCTGTGGAGTTTAGCCGACACCTATCAAACCACCCCTACAGCGATCGCTACCCGCAATAATCTCCCCCCCCAATCCGATCTGATTATCGGACAAACCTTAAAAATTCCCACTCCTGAGCAGTTGCCCCCGGCAGCCCCGGCAGCAACTCCTGAGCAGTTGGATAGTTCCTCTGCTAGTCTGCGTCAAACCCGTCAACGTCTCCAAGAAAGTTTGGCCGCCTTACGGACCGAGGAAATCCCCCATCAGTCCGATTCCGGGGAAACAGTAATCGTCACCGAAACTACCGCTCTTGTTCCCGATAATTCGCCAACCGCTGTCGAGATTCCCGTTATTGCTCCCGAAGAATCGCCCCGACCAACCAGCCAGGTGATCCCGATTCCCGTTCCCACCCCTGAAAGCGATCGCCCGATAGCCACAATTCCCGTTAATCCTCCCTTGACAAGCAGACCGGAAATTCCCAGCGTCGCCCTACGAAATCCGGCTCCTGTGACTGAAATTCCCGCCGTTCCCAATCCTCGGGTCATAATTCCCCCAGAAAATCAAGTTTATCGGGTTCGGCCAGGGGATACCTTAAACACGATCGCTCGCGCTCTCGGCATCACCCCCGCCGAATTAGCCAGGGAAAACGGCATTGACAACCCCAACCGGATTAAAGTTAATCAAACCCTAGTGATTCCCGACCGCTCTGCCAACGCTAGAGTTAATCAAAATCTTACCCCCTTGGTCGGCGATCGCCCGAGATTGTCCTTTAACCCCAGCAATCGACAAAATTTGCCCGCCGCAACTGCCACCACGGAGACGGAAGAATTCCCCGAAAATATCACCGGCAGCTATCGGGAAAGATTGCGCCAAGAGGTGGCTAATCTGCGGGAAACTAACCTTTCGGAAACCCAGAAAAGTATCGCTATTCCCGTCGATAATCCCGCAGAAACCGTCGATGATCGGCAAATAACCCCTAATCCTCAATGGGCTGCCCTTCGTTCTCGTTCTAACCAAAGCACCCCCCCACAGATTATCGGTTCGGCTCCTACCAATGTGGAAGAATATAATGACCGCCTACGAATTCCCGTCGGCGAAACCGTAGAACCTTCCCTTCCTCCCCTCACTAATCCCGATGAGTATTTACCTAATCCCACCCCCATTTTTACCGGCTTTATCTGGCCCACCAGGGGTGTGTTAACCTCCGGTTTCGGTTGGCGCTGGGGCAGACCTCATCGCGGCATCGATATCGCCGGTCCAGTGGGGACCCCGATTGTGGCGGCGGCCGCCGGTGAAGTAATCTCCTCCGGTTGGAATTCTGGCGGTTATGGCAATCTGGTGAAACTGCGTCACCCCGATGGTAGCACCACTCTCTATGCCCATAACAGCCGTCTGCTGGTGCGTCGCGGCCAAACTGTTCAGCAAGGCGAGCCAATCGCCCAGATGGGTAGCACCGGTTTTAGCACCGGCCCCCACCTACATTTCGAGGTTCACCCCTCCGGCCAGGGAGCAGTCAATCCCATGGCTTTCCTGCCAGGCAGACGTTAAAGATGCCCCCAAAGGGAAGAAAAAATCTTCCCTTTTTTGCTCTTGTGCAATTGGGTGATTGTGTGTTATTATTGATAACTGTGTAAACAACGGCTTAGTAGCTCAGTTGGTCAGAGCAGGGGACTCATAAGCCCAAGGTCGGCAGTTCAAATCTGCCCTGAGCCATCGGACAAGATCCAAGAAAACCAGCAAGATTATAATCAGGTGATATCTCGTTCCCTTTTACTTGGGAACGCTCCCTTCAGGTTCTACCTGATAACTTTTTACTGATAACAGCAGCAAGGGAATTCCAAAGTTTATTAGCTCAATTGTACTATAACTTTTGCCGATACAGTCACTACCATAATATTATTGTAGGAGTGCCTAGTGGTCAGTGAGTTTATCGAACTGCGTGCGCCCAAAATGTCCTATAGATATTTCGACCAAATTGAGATGCAGCCACGGAAACGAAGCCAAGAGAATGAAAAAACCGGAATTTGAATTTGATCCTAATAAAAGCCAAGCTAACAAAAATAAACATGGTCTAGATTTTGTTGAAGCTCAAGTATTATGGTTAGATTCCCAAAAAGTCGAAATTCCAGCCCAAACAAAAAATGAACCACGATTTGTTGTTATTGGTATAATAGCAGGTAAGCATTGGTCAGCTGTAGTTACCTATCGTCAAACCAAAATCCGTATTATTTCAGTCCGACGCTCTAGACCTGAAGAGGTAGAAATTTATGAAAGCTGAAGATTTTGACCGCAAATTTGATGATGGAGAAAATATCATCGAATACTTGGATTTAACTAAAATTAAACGTTCTAATTCCGAGGAACAAACAATTGCGTTTGAGTTTCCCTCATGGATGGTAGAGGCTCTTGAGCAAGAAAGTCAGCGTCGTGATTTACCGTTACAAGCTATTGTCAAAGACTGGATTGAGGAAAAATTGGCGTTGTCAAATTGAAAGATGATCCGAATCAGCACCGGAACTCAAATTGCTTTGATAGCAAGGATTGCATTGCATCTTTCATATTCTGATCTGACAACGCCTAATAATCAATCGCTGCACTGTAAAAACGGGGTCTATACTGATAGTTTCTTCAGCAAAATAGTCCTAAAAGTCTTTCCCAGTAAACATTTCACGATTCTATAAGCAAAAATTATCACACAAAGTCGAGAAGAGCCATTATTTTTTCCCTTGCAGTAGGCCAAAACGAATTAAACCCGACTCGTAACCGCGCCGCATTAACCCTAAAGATAAAGCTCCTTGGATAGTAGTGTAACCGCTTGCTAACAAGCCTGCGATCGCATCTGGGGTTAGGGCCGAGTCAATCACCACATCCCAAAAAGCGGCCACCGATAGGGACCAATCATCGGTTTTTAGGTCTTGAAAGCCAATGTCACGGGCAATATCGGCGTATTCTGGCAAAGAAATCACATAGGGCAGACAATAAACCTGATAAATCTCGTTTAATAGCTTAATCTCCCCTGCCGTTAAATTACCGGCCAGGGAAGTGGTGGGACGATGACACCAAGTTGCCATCAAAAAAGTCCCCCCGGGCTGCAAAACCCGATAACATTCCCGCAGAAATTGCCTTTTATCGGGCATATGTTCGCCACTTTCCAATGACCAGACCAGATCAAAATTATCGTCAGGAAAAGGGGTTTTTAGGGCATCAGCCACAAGAAAACTCACTTGTTCTTCCATATTGAACTCTTGCGCTCTTTGGCTGGCTCTGGCGGCTTGTACCGGGGAAAGGGTAATCCCCACCGCTTGGCTGTGAAATTTTTCGGCGAGATAAAGGCTACTGCCACCAATACCACAACCTAGATCGAGAATCTGATTAGCGCCGGTGACATCACCCCAAGTTAATAATTCTTCTATTAAATCAATTTGTGCCTGACGGCGATCGAGTTTAATCTTGCCGCCGCGACCGTAGTAACCATGGTGCATATGTTCGCCCCAAATCCTTTCCCACAGTCCACTAGAGGAGTCATAAAAATCAGCAATTCGTTGATAAAGTTCCATGGTGATTTCCTAAGTGAGTGGATGGAATTAAATATAAGATGAATGGGTAATGTTCTAGACCTGTGGATCGTATTTCTGCGGGGTAGTCAGTCTATTCATTGTGACTTGTTTTATCCACAGATTCAGAACACTACCGACAAATTAAATCTTTTCTGGCAAGAGACTTAATTGATTAGTTCGCTCTAGATCAAAAATAATTGACAAAAGCGGTTCTTTGGTAGGTTTGGGAGTGCTATCTAGAAGTAAGGCAGCACTGGAGCAACAAGTTCCAAAATTAATTTCGAGTTTCATGACTTTTCTTCTCTTTTGTCTGAAAATAAAAATTAGATAAATTCTCTGAGGATAGTTTTCATCGGTAAAAAGAGTGAAAGCGGTTGATCTTGAAAAGGAATAAATTCGTATTTTAAATAAAATTCTTTGGCTCTTAAATCTATAGCATCAACTCTAACTGCAAAAATGCCAATTTCCTGAGAAGCTTTGACGGCTCTAAAAAGTGCATCTACGAGTAATTCTCCTCCTAATCCTTGTCCTCTGACTGAGTTATCCACAGCTAACTTGCCAATTAGTAGGGCTGGAATTGGATAGGTGGGCATTCCTTTTTGATAAGATTTTGGGAGAGAGTCAAACTCAATAACACTAGCACTGACTGTGTAATAACCCTCAATTTTCAAAGGCTCAGATTGGGAAATGGCAATAAAGGTTTTAGCAATTCCTTTTTCATTATTTTGCCGAGCGTATTTTTTGAGATAATCATTTAAGACGGGATAACCACAGTCAAAATACTCTCGTTGATACTTTTGATGAATAGGGACAAAATTCCATCTTTTTTCCGCCTCATTGTCCATATTTATCTCGATATTTTTTAATGGCTGTTTTGAGGTTTCCTTGAAGTTCCGGGGGATTTTCCATAATGGGCATAAATAAGTCTCGATCTCGATCTGAAAGAATCAATCTTTCCTGAGTGTCTATGTCTTGTTTGGCAATAGGTAACAGGTGAAGAAGAGTATAAGCACTTAAGGAAATTCCTCTGAGGGAGGCGGCTTTTTCGAGAAGTTCTTTTTGTTCTTGAGTCACTCTCAAGTCTATACGGCTATCTTTAACCTTTGAGGTTTCTGACATAAGGGGTTTCTCCAGTATTGAGTTCCGATGTTTCTAGTTTAACAGATTTAGGCGGACAAAGTACACAGAAAAGAAGAGGAGGAAATCATTAGTCTTTAGAGAGAGTTGACAGAAAGGTAGCCAGTGGCATAATATTCCCGAAGACGTGGTTCGTCGTCGTTATGAGCGGGGACGTATTAACGTGACCCAGTTGTATTTATCCTTGTGCGATACTTGGATTATCTATCTGCAACTCAATTGACTGAATCCACTTTAACAGAACTGCATCAGAAAATCGATGCTGGTGTGAGAATAGCGATCTAGGAGAGTCTATCAGCATTTTAAAAGATGGCTAAATTGTCACCTTAACGGCTGGGCAAATTCCCCCCAAATCACCATAATAAATGCTTTCAGTATCAAGATTTGGTAGTATTAAATAGGTAGGGAAATTTTATGGCTAGAATTAAGCGTAGGCAATTACTATCCCTGACTGGTTCTTTATTAGCCACTTTAGGATTGAGCCAGTTGGAATTGAAACAGCGAGCCATTTTTTATCGTAGCGTACTGGCAGAGAATACACCTCGTAAACGGGCATTATTAGTGGGTGTTAATAATTACCACGATACTAGATGGATACCCCTTGAAGGCGCAGTCAATGATGTCAAACTACAACAGGAATTACTCATTCACCGTTTTGGATTTCAGTCCGATCAAATTTTGCTTTTAACTGATCATGAAGCAACTCGTGAGAATATCCTACAAGCGTTTGAGGAACATTTAATTAAATGGGCGCAACCCGGTGATGTGGTAGTTTTTCACTTTTCTGGTCATGGTTCTCAAGTTTTTGATCCCGATCAAATTTTTCAAGATGGGCAAGTTAGCACGATTGTTCCTGTTGATAGCATTCTGCCTCCAGGTTATCCCAATAAAGGAGGAAAAGTTAATGATATTACAGGTCATACTTTGTGGTTGTTGATGCAAGCAATTAATACAGAAAATGTCACTTTTATTCTGGATAGTTGTCACTCTGGAGGGGCGAGAAAGGGCATCTTAACTGTGCGATCGCGCCCTGGAAATCGGGAGTTAAACCGGACTGAAAACTCTAATATCCAACTGTTAGCAAGTCCCCAGGAACAGGAATATCAAAAACAACTGATGTCCAGACTCAACTTGACCGCTTCAGACTTGGCCACAGAGCGAAAAAAAGGCGTTCCCAAAGGCATAATGCTGGCGGCTGCTAGAACTGACCAAGCGGCGATCGATGCTTCCTTTGGTGATACGGCGGCTGGTATCTTTACATATATCTTGACTCGCTATCTCTGGCAGCAAACCGGAGGTGAGTCAGTCAGTCAAGTGATGGTGAGTGCGACGGCGACTACCGATCGCATTTTACGCGAATATTTCCCAACGGCTGGTTTATTACAGCAACCGGAATTTAATACTAGGGAGGGAAGCAACAACAGCCAGCAAGCGGTTTATTTTCTCAAACCAGATCAGAAAGTCCCTGCTGAAGCTGTCGTCACCCAAGTGCAGGGAAATCAGGTGGATCTGTTTTTGGGAGGGATCGATCCGCGTACTTTAGAAGCATTCGGTCGAGGGGCAATTTTAACTTTAGTGGATGGGGAAGGAAAAGAACGAGGTCAAGTTCAGATAGAGTCCCGTCAAGAGTTGACAGCTAAAGGGAAACTGATCCAGACAAGAGATAATATTGCTTCCGGGACTCTACTTCAAGAGCGATCGCGGGCAATTCCCAGTAATTTAACTCTCCGAATTGGTTTAGATGCTTCTTTACAGCAAGCTAAACAAGCTTTAGAAGCGATTAAACGCATTGAAGTGGTGTCTTTAGAGCAAACCAATTTTCACTATATTCTAGGGCGAATTTCCCCCATTTATCATCAGCAATTACAGCAATTAAAAGTGAAAAAATTGCCAGAAGTCGGCAGTATTGCTTTATTTTCTCCTGCATTGGATTTGGTTCCCGACTCGGCGGGAATTGCCGGGGAAAAAGTAACAGATGCCGTTGAGCGATTACGCCCTAAGTTAAAATCCTTGTTAGCAGCAAGATTAGTCAAGTTAACTCTTAATAATTCTTCTTCCCGTCTGAGTGTAGCTGTGGCAATGGAAACGGTAGATGGTAGTCAATTAGTAGCAGAATCTTTTACGGTAAGAGGTGCGACAATAACCCCCGTCAGTCAAACCAGAGGACTGAGGGGATTAACTACCAATGCTCAAAAAATTAAACTAGGAACATTAATTCGATTTATTGTTCAAAATAATGAATCTTTCCCCCTTTATATCTGTGTATTACTTGTTAGTGTAGATGGTGGGTTAACTGTTCTTTCGCCCTCCCAGGGAAATGAAGATTTACCTCCCCTTGCTCCTCAAGAAACTATTAATATTCCTGATGTTAATAGAGGGGATGATTATCGTTTTAAAGTTGTCGGTGATCTAGGGTTGGTTGAAGTGTTAGTTATTGCTAGTACAACTCCTCTGAAAAAAGCAATTGATGTGTTGAGAACTTTGGCAGCAGATAGGGGAGAAAATACTAGAGGTACACCGATTAATTCACCCCAACTAGATGAGGCAATTTTTAGCCTTTTGGATGATTTAGATGAAGGAAGTCGGGGAAGTGGCACAACTTCTTTTACAGGGGTGCGCCAGATTGATACTCGACAGATGGCTGCTATGTCGATTACCTTTGAGGTAACTGAGATGTAATTGAATTTCTTATTAAAGACTAAACTGTTATCTCAACTGGATTAACAACGTCATTTTGATGATCAATTTCTCGCCTTTCTGTGGCAACTGTTACAGTCAATTTTAATCCTAAAGATTTTAGCCAAAGTTCTAAGTGATGAATTGCTTCTCTTCCAGGTTTTTTCATTAATTCTTCTAGTTGTTTAATTTGAATTATCATCTGTTCTGGGGTCAAAAACTGAGAACCTAATGCTTCTAATACATGACTAAGTGCTAGTTTTAATAATTCTGGTTCAAATCCATATTCATCTTCCTCTAGATGGGTGTCTAAATAAACTGCCGCATAATGAGGATCTTTAAGAGATTCAATTAAGGAATCATGATAACTATCACTGACTGGCATTTTCTCGCCTCCTATAATCTTGCCAATATTTTTGAGCTATTTCAATGTCTTTAGCTTGAGTTTTTTTATCTCCTCCACAGAGGAGTAAAATAATAGTTGTTCCGATTTGTCCAAAGTAAATGCGATAACCGGAACCATAATCTATTCGTAGCTCATAAACTCCCTCTCCTACTGATTTATGATCCCCTAAATTCCCTAAGTTAACACGGTCAAGGCGTTGAGCAATTTTAGTTTTAGTTTTAGCATCTCGCAAAGAATCGAGCCATTGAGCAAAGGGAACTTTGCCTTCATTGGTAACATAACGTCGAATTTCCCTGGGTTGAGCCGTCATGTTGAAATTATAATTGTTATTTTAACCTTCTGGATGATTTAGACGAGGGAAGTCGGGGAATTGGAGTAACTTCTTTTATGGGGGTGCGTTATATTGATAGTGAAAAAATGGCGGCTATGTCGATTACCTTTGAGGTGATTGGCTAAATTTTAAGAACTAACCTGCATTATTCGTGAAGATCTACAATAATCCTCAAAACTCTTGCTGGAAAAGGAATCTGGCGATTTGTCAAAAAAACAGTCTGTTTTTTGAAGTGCAGGCAAAATCAGGGTTTCATAGGCCGGTGAATAATGCAGGTTAGGGAAGAAGAGTAAGAAATGGAGTCGTTAAGGACGTATAATAACATTAAAGTAAATGCCATTGTCTTGTATGTTATTGCCCCTATCCTTCAAATTGACTAAAGGAAGGGCAAAATCTAAGCGTACTGCTACTTGTTTCACCGGATTCCACAGTAAGCCGACTCCAATACCTGCTAAAAACGTCTGGGAAGGAAGCTTAACAGGATTGTCAGGATTATTCCAGACTTGACCAATATCTGCAAAGGGAGCAATCTGAAAGACTGCATTGCCAACTTCATTTTTTACCAGTGTAATGCGATCTTCAATACTGAAACGAAAACCATTATCCCCAAAGCGGACATTTTGCCGATATCCTCGCAGGGATTGTCCACCACCGATGACGAACTGTTCTGAAGCTAACAGACTATTGGGGGTTAACTGAATATCCACAGAAATTAGCAGTAAATTGTCTTCTCCTAAGCGATGAATACGCTGCATCTGCAATAACCAACTAAAAAAAAGACCGTCGGGTAAGGGACTTGGTCTAATGGTTGCATCAAATAATCCTGTCCCAAAATTAAACTGCGATCGCAAGGCCCAAACCCCTGACTCATCACGGGTGATAATCGGCTCCTAGTGCAAAAACGCTAGTTTTGTCTTGATTCAAATCAGGGCTCAACAATCCTAAATCCTGTAATCCCTGTTCTACCCCCACTTGATTGAGAAAGTCTGTTAAGATTGCTGGAAGATTGACAGCTTCTAAGGCTTCTAAAGGAAACCCATTGCGATAGCTAAAACCAAGGGATAATGCTAATTCCTCCCTTGGTGTACGAATAATCGGTTGACGGAAACTAGCCTGATAGAAGTCGTAATCAGAACTCAGGGTTAAATCGAAGGTTTCTTGGGTAATTTGACCTTGGTTGATTAAATTAAAGGTTTGACTGCTGGTAAATTCACTGCGACTCAGGAAAGCTCGCAATTCAACTGCACCATCCATCGGATTTAAGGGAATATGATACCTAAAATCCCAGAGATTTGTCCTACCAGAGGTGTGTTTGTAGGACGCAAAAATGCGATCACCTAATCCTGTAAGATTGCCATAATCTACACCAATTCCATATTCCTCTCCTCCTAAAATGGGGGGAGAATAATTATCGGCAGTCAATTCTGCATTAAAAGAAGGGGCAGGATTAACTGTAACAGCAAGAATGCTTTCTCCAATTTTATCTCCTGGTTGCAAAGAAGCATTAATCCCCTTGATTAAAGGATCACTTTGGGAGTAACAGTTGATCTTCAATGCGGTTGGGACGCAAGGGAGTTTTCGCTCCTAATTCTAGCCGCGATCGCACATAATTGTCTAATCGCGGGGCTCCTTCAATTTTAATCTCGCTCAAACGACCTTCGATGACTTGAATTTGCACTACACCATCGACAATTTCCTGTTCTCCTAACACTGCCCTAGACGTGATGTAACCGTTTTCAACATAGAGTTGAGTAATTTGATCGGCGGCTTCTTGTAATTGCGCTAGGGTAACCGTTTTTCCTGCCAACGGTTCAATAATCGGATTCCAATCTTTTGGGGTGAAAATCGTGCTACCAACGACTTCTATTTGACGCACAGAAATTGTGAGATCAGGAGTTTCTAATGGGGGTGACGGTTGAGTTTCGGTAGGCGTAATGACGGGTTTTCTCTCTTCGGGAAGGGGTTGAATCGGTTCGGATTCGGGTGGCAAAAAGCGATCGCTTGGTTGTGTTTGCTGAACAAGTTCTAAAACATCAAAATCTCCTGCCCATGCCTTATTCGTTTCCCTATTACTGTCTAGAATTAGGGGCAAGACTAACCCCAAAGTTATAAAGACACTCCTAACACACCATTTCATTGTTTTAAAATCTCCTCAAATGATTCAGATATGCTCCATTTGTAGGGATAAATTTCTAACTCGATCAGCTTTTGAACAAAAAATTTACATAAATTTGCATAAATAAGCTTAATTGTCAAGATTTGTGTCGTTAATGTTTCCCTTTGAAGGAGTTTTAGCAGAATTGAAGGCAAAGCATTTACAGTGAGGAGTCCTGTGAAACCAATCCATTATCTTTGGTCTTCCTTAATCTTAGTGGCAACCTGTGGCGTTTCCCCTGTTAAGTCCCAGATTACTGCTACGCCAGATGGAACGGGAACAGTGATTATTATTAATAACAACCAATTTGATATTAGTGGTGGGAAACAAGCGGGAAGCAATCTCTTTCACAGCTTCGATCAATTTGGACTTTCTCAAGGTCAGACAGCAAACTTTCAATCAAATCCTAGCATTTCTAATATCTTAGGTCGAGTCGTTGGGGGTAATGCCTCAGTTATCAATGGGTTAATTCAAGTCTCAGGGGCTAATTCTAATCTCTATCTCGTCAATCCTGCGGGAATTATCTTCGGTCCTAATGCCAGTTTAAACGTTCCTGGTTCCTTTACTGCTACAACCGCTACGGGGGTACAGGTAGGGGATTATTGGTTTAAGGCAATAGGCAGCAACGATTATGCTAACTTAATTGGAACTCCCAACGCCTTTGCTTTTACAGATAGCCATGCAGGGGCAATTATTAATGCAGGTAATTTAGCCGTTCCTCAAGGAAATAATATCACTCTGTTGGGGGGAACGGTCATCAATACAGGAACACTGAAAGCCCCAGGAGGGAATATTACCATTGCTGCTGTCAAAGGGGAACAACTGGTACGCATTACCCCTCAAGGAAGTCTGCTGAGTTTGGATTTACCTGTTGCGGTCAAAACTTCCCTCAACGCAGATAGGCAAAGTTTTACCCCTCTATCTTTGCCTCAACTACTGACAGGTGGCAACCTCACCCATGCAACAGGAGTTGAAGTAACAGGAGATGGCCGAGTTCGCCTGACTCATTCTCAAACGGAAATTCCCCAACAAGCAGGGACAGTGATTGCATCGGGAATTTTAGATGCGTCAGGAACGACTGGGGGTAAAGTGCAGGTATTAGGAGATAGGGTTGGTGTGATTAGTGGCAAGATTGATGTGTCGGGAATTAATGGCGGTGGGGTTGCGTTAATTGGTGGTGATTACCAGGGAAAAGGAACGATTCCTAAGGCAACGCAGACATATATTAGTCAGGATTCAATCATTAATGCCGATGGGTTAATTAATGGCGATGGTGGGAAAGTCATTGCTTGGGCAAATAATACAACGAGATTTGATGGCAATATTACTGCGCGGGGTGGAACGGAATCAGGAAATGGTGGTTTTGTTGAGGTTTCGGGGAAAAAGAATGTGAGTTTTCGGGGAAATGTTGATGTTAGTGCAGTTAATGGTCAATGGGGGAGCATATTTTTAGATCTAGAAAATATTATTATTGGCAATAGTGATCATGCCACTATTTTAGAAACAACTCTTGAAAATACGGAAGGAAATATTACTTTAGAAGCGAGTAATAACATTACTATCGAAGATTTGGCGAGTAATATTCTAGCGTTTAAAGCTCCATTAACTACTTCGATCACATTTACGGCAGGTGGCAATTTTTCGATGAATCCTAATGATACTCTTTTTGCACCAGGAAAAATAGTCACCATAACAGCCAAAAATATTGTGGCAGGTAATATTAATACGGCTGATAAAAATAGTCCTCGACCGAAGATAAGTACAACTCCAGATGATTTTGTGCCAAATGGCGAAATAAACTTAACTGCGACGAATGGACATATTAACGCAGGAATACTAAGCTAAACGGCGCTTAACCTGCATGATCCAATAGCTATAACCCTTTTGGAGTCTATATCGGTGATCCGAAGTAAAAGCCGTTTAGCTTAAGTGCGACTAAAAAAATAACCTTAACAGGTAATAATATTACTGCCAAAGGAATTGAGATTATTTTTGTGGGTTTTGACCCTAAGCCCAACCCACCTCTTGCAGATGACCTCTCTTCTGATACAGGACTAACCGTTAATGCTACTGGTACTTTTCAAGTAACAGATATAATTAGTAGAAATATTACTGGTGCTAAAAATAACAAACCAGAAGTACAAGGAAGTATTATTTTATTTGATGGGGTTCCTAAAATGTTTATGGATCGGGACGTAGAAGTAGAAACTGATCCTGGTAATAAGAATACATTTACAAGGGTAGGTTCAACTTTAATTCAAGGGCCTAAACTTAACATTCAGTCGGTCAATGTTAAGCCAATAGAGTTAGTTATACTAGACAGTTCAAATATGCCTCAACTTGTCTACTGGAATGTCATTCCGAGTATTACTGGAGGTATCTCAAGCTTCTATAGAATACCGAATCCAACAAATGATACAGGCATGGTAATGTTTAATGCCAATGTAAGTCTAGCAAATGGCGCAAATGTATCTAATCCCAATGGTTCTATTCTCAGTACACAACAGTTACAAGGTACAAACACTATTTGTAACCCTAACGATACCAGCAAAAATAGAGTGATTTCCAAAAAAGTAGGAGAATCTAAACAACCTGAACAAACAGTAGAAGAATCTACGCAAGGACTAGGTATCTGTCAAGTTCCTACAACTCGCTCCAGTAGTCTTTTGCAAATTGAAGGATATTGATGAAATTTAAGGCAATTAGTATTAGTTTAGCTATTGCTTGTTTTGTTGGGATATTGGCTGATTGTTTATTCTCAGAAGCTTTTGAATCTCAGCAATTTCTATTAGCGCAATCGCCAAATTCTCAAGAGAATGAAGTCAGACAATTACTCAAACAAGGCAATCAAGCTTTTGAGACAGGTCAACTACAAGAGGCGCTTAAACTTTGGAAGCAAGGGTTATTAATTGCTGAATCTATGACTAATTTATCGTTACAAGGTTCGCTTTTAATTAATCTCGGAATTGTCTATCGAGGATTAGGGGAATTGGAAAAATCTTTTGAATATTTCGATAAAGCCAAACTCATTTATCAACATCATAAATATTCTGAAGAAACAAAACTATTAGAAAATATAGGCATTAATTATTGGACGCTGGCAGATTATGATACATCTCTTGATTACTTCCAACAAACTCTTAAACTTGTTCAAGCAAATCACGATTTAACAGGAGAAGCTTCTGTACTATCAAATATTGCCCTTGTCTATACTGAATTAAATAATTATGATCAAGCAATACAAGCTTACAATCAGAGTTTAGAATTAGCAGAAAAATTAAATCTAAACAATATCAAAGGAAACATCTTGCACAATCGAGGAAGTGTCTATCAAACATTAGGAAAAAATGCAGGAAATCAAAAATATATTAAACAAGCATTTGACGATTATCAACAAAGTTTAGTGATTTCTAGAGAGACAGGAGATAAAGGATTAGAGTGTTCTGTATTAGGTAGTTTAGGCTTTTTTTATCGAAATCAAGAAAAAAATTATCTCAAAGCTATTGAATATTATCAACAAAGTTTAGCCCTTGCTAGACAACTAGGAAATCTCGAAAAAATTGCCATGGCGCTAAATAATTTAGGGCGAAATCAATTTAATGCTAAACAATTTTCAGAAGCCGAAAAAAGTTTGCAAGAAGCTATCGACATTTGGGATAAATTTCGCTCTAATTTACCCGATCAATTACAAATTAGCCAGTTTGATACCCTCGTTACTTATATTTTATTGCAACAGGTTTTAGTTGCCCAAAACCGCTATGATGAAGCCCTAGAAATAGCCGAACAAGGACGCGCTCGTGCCTTTGTTAATTTATTAACTAAAAAACTTTCTTCTAATCCCCAATTTCTCTCCAAGTTAAAGCTAAGTCTCCAGGAAATAAAAAAAATTGCTCAAACTGAAAATGCAACCTTAGTTGAATATTCAATTATCGAAGAAAACGATCAACTGCGTTACGGGAGACAACAATCTCAAGGAACCCCTGGAGAACTCTACATTTGGGTTGTACAACCGACAGGTAAAATAGAATTTCGTCAAGTCGATCTTAAGTCAAAAAAAATTGCTCTCGACGAACTCGTTAAAAGTGGGCGAGAATCGTTAGGTGTAAGAGGACGAGGTGCAAGTATTGAACTTGTTGCTATTAGTGAAAGTGCATCGGGACAAACACAACGTCTTCAACAACTCTATCAAATCCTGATTCAACCTATTGCCGAACTTCTGCCAACTAATCCCGAAGCAAAGGTTATTTTTATTCCTCACCGCTCTCTTTATTTAGTCCCTTTTACCGCACTGCAAGATCCCCAAAATAACTATTTAATTTCTCAGCATACTATCATTACTTCTCCAGCCATTCAAATACTCAATTTCACCCATCAAATTAAGCAACAACACGCTCATCTTTCCCCAGAAGCTATTAACAAAATATTAATTGTTGGCAATCCCGTAATGCCAAGTTTAGGCAATCCTCCTAAACAATTACCCTCTTTACCCGGTGCAGAACAAGAAGCGATCGCTATTGCTAAATTACTCCTGGTTAAACCTCTTCTCAACCAAGAGGCAACAGAAACCGCTATTATTGCTCAATTACCTAATGCTAGAATTATTCATTTAGCAACTCATGGATTATTAGATAATACCGATGCTACAGGGGAAAATGCTAGGGGAACAACCCTAGGAAGTTGACTCAATAAAGCAGAACTAGCTAAACTAAGAAATGGTGCGATCGCCTTAGCACCGAATCCCTCTGCCAATGATGACGGATTTTTAACCTACGATGAAATACTCCAACTCAAGCTCAATGCTGAATTAGTCGTTTTAAGTGCTTGCGATACAGGAAGAGGCGATATTACAGGTGATGGGGTGATTGGTTTATCTCGTTCGTTGATTTTAGCGGGAACGCCCAGCGTTATCGTCTCTTTATGGTCAGTTCCTGATGCTCCTACAGCAAGTTTGATGACTGAATTTTATCGCAATTGGCAAGAGAAAAAACTCGATAAAGCACAGGCATTGCGACAGGCGATGTTAACCACGATGAAAACTCATCCGAATCCTAGAGATTGGGCAGCATTTACGTTGATTGGTGAGGCAGAATAAGACCCAATACTGCTCGGTTAAGCCCAAAAACGACTTGCTGAGGGAAATTTAGAATGAAGAATGAACCTGCTATATATAGCAATTCTTGGAGCTATGAGGTACAATGGAAAGCAAATAGACAAATAATAGAACTTACCAGCTTCCTATGAGACCCTATTCCGGAGATTTTCGCCAAAAAATTATCG
>VYKV01000124.1_pt1 | contig 20263 bp, 20 predicted proteins | sample 5114461 | NCBI WGS metagenome assembly VYKV01 (sample SAMN12291816, study PRJNA351875) | freshwater metagenome | isolation source: freshwater lake | place: USA: Michigan, Gull Lake | collected 2011-07-05 | reverse complement strand
CAGAACAGAGTAAATCTGTTAAGGCAGGTGCGAAAAATCCTTCGGGAAAGAAGCAGAAACTCAAATCGTGAGGTTTGGGAATCACCGTCCGTTTACGGCGGTGAGGATGTCAATACCTTGTCTAGTATTGTAACTGACTAAAGGCTACTATGAAAAATTGCGTTTGTTCAAGCAAAAATAAGGCGTGTTACATTTCATTAACGCACCCTACAAGATCAGCGATCGCACTTGAGATGATGAGGATAGATTAGCATACGGTCGGGTGCAGTGATTTGTTATGCATTACTTTGATTTGCTTTGCTCAATATCTGCTTTCCGAGAATTTTCTACCTCTGTCCAATTCTTGACATCTGACAAAGAGTCAATCTCTTGGAAAAATCTATCAGAAATAGGTGATTTGTAAAGAGTACGATTTGCCCTAAAGTAAGCATACTCTTGTTTAAGTATTTCGTATTTCAAAGCATCGGCAACAAATCGTCGATATATAGCCCATTGATCTTCCATAACTCCAGCTTGGAACTCTTTACACATAACATATTCATGAAAAACCACTTCTTCCCAGTAGCGTCGAATTTTTAACCTTTCTTCTTCTGTGTAATGCCTCTTATTCTGAGGATAGTTAAAAATATCATAATCATTCATAATTCTTTGTGCATCAAGATAGCGGCTCCTGATTTGTTGAGTTACTCCAAGTGCTGCTAATCTCGCATTTCGTTGTGATGATTGTGTTGAAAGCTCTAAAGACTTAGATGCGATTGATGCCGAGTATAAAATCATTGATGCAGAAATTAAAGTTGCAGAGGCAGGAACAATTGCAGGATGATTTTTTGCGAACTCCAAAAACTTTTTTATCATAGCATTAGAGAATTATGCATAACGTTGCCCATCACCCGCCGCAGACAATCTCGAACGCTCAACAGATAAGCTTTTGACGGTCGGTGTGCATGGGCGTTGTTAGGGTTTATTCATCAGGATAGGGGTTCTCCCTTATAAATAATAGTTAGGGCACGTTTAGCGTAGCTACGTAATTCTGCTTCATTTATAGAAACTGTATCAGCAGCAGCATTTGTATCATGATGAAACTGTCCTGCATAATCGTTAATTTCATAAAGTTCAGTTGCTAGCGGTTGTAAATAAACAAGTGGATTAGGAGGTTGTGCCGCTCTTGCATCCCCAATAATTTGTCCAAAAAGTTTGTTCCGTTGGACATGTCCTGGAAATCGTCGATGCAAATATCCTTCTAGTAGTGGACGAATAGAACGTGCTACTACATATAGATCATCAAAAGTTTCACCATTTACGAAATCTTGCAGTATCTTATGATTCCTGTAGTAGCCAGAAGCACATTCTTTATCAATATCAAAGGTGGAAAAATCGGAGTAGTCATTAGCAACTCGACTAATTTTGAATAATTGCGTGGGAATGTTAACTCGGCTTTCCTGCAAATCATCACGAAGATCTCGCAAGAAATGTGCATCGTGCCCAAGCACAATTAGCTGTGCCGATTTCCTGCCGATCTCGCGTAAAATCCTTTTCGTTTGGGAACGTCGACTCTGATCTAGGCTACACACAGGGTCGTCAACCACAATAATTTTACTGCTGAGATTTGCATCAGCTTCAATGCGGGCAATAAAAAAAGCAAAAGCTAACGTCCGCTTATCGCCCTCACTTAAAGCAGTTGAAAACGATGGAGCAGCATCCGCTGAAAGCTTCACATCCCGACCTTTCACTTTTAAACCATAATTTGAGCGAGGAAGTCCTGTACCCCGATAGTCATGACTTAGCTGATCGATTTCAAATAGTGCGCCAAACTTCTTTGTTAAAGTATTGATCTCGCTCTGATATTGCTGAAGTGTTCGAGTCATGAGATCATCTAGAGCTCTGCGAGCACTGACCTTCTGACGTTCATGTAACTTCTTCGTATCTCTGGCATCATTCCATTGTTGAATTAAGTCACAGACAGCTGATTCTTGACGAACTTTAATCAGTTTCAAGCTTTCAATTTCTTTTTGAATTTCTTGAATATTTTCACCAGCCATTTTACGCTTGAATTCAATTACCCTATCTATGAAAGCTTGAATTGAATCGTTACAATTTCTTACTGCTAAAAGTACTTTTTCCCAAAGAAGTTTCGATTGGGCTTTTTCAGTATCACATCCTACTGTATCTAGAGGGTTTTGTTGCTTGGCTTGAGCCAATTTGTCAAATAAGATGCGAATTTGCTTGAAGTTGTCTGACAATACAGTTTTTTCTAATTCAAATCTCTGGAATTCTACATGTTCAGCCCACTCATCAGCTAAAGACTGATTCTTTTCTACTGTAGAAATGAGTTTATCAATAATTTCATCAGAAAGCCTCTTTTCAATGCTTTGCGCTAGGCTGGAAACCTTAGACTTCAGATCTTTGTATGCTTGATTGAAATGAGTTTTATAAGCTTTAATTAGATTATCTGATTCAAGAGCCTGTCCGCAGTATGGGCAACCATTCTCATGATTAAATGCTTGCCCCTGACTCAACCAATTTTCGAGACCTCCATTGTAATACTTGCTGATATGTGACCGAACAGTTTCTTCAGCATCTTTTTCAACATCTTCTAACGTTGTAGAAAGAATCCCAAAAAATACTTCTAGGTTAAGTGATGGCTCAGGAATTAATTCTGGGCATGCTTTTCTTTGAAGGACTGCATTACTTTTGGCAGCATCAAGTCGTATTTGTAGAGAAGTTATTTTCTGATCCACATCTGGATCTGGCTGAAAGTTTGCAAATTCTTCAAGTGACATTCCATCTGTGTAATTTGCTAGCTGTTTTTCAATAGCAACTACTTCCCTCGATTTTTCAGAAGCTTTTTGTGCTTCACTGTCTACTTCTTTCTTTAATTGAACAGCATCTTCTCCTAATGCAAACTCTAATAATCCTTGCCTATGGGTTGTGTTAACAACAGTTCCAGAATATACATTTTTGTCAACGAATTCAGTATCAAAAACTAAAAGGTCAGAGTAGGAGCAAGACCAAACGCTTCCATCAAATTTAGCTTGTGTTCGAGAACTCTCTTTCTCAAAAAGTAGATTTACTTCTGGTGCGTTGTTGCTATCGAGTGATTGGCGAAGACTAACTGATGCTATATCACCTGTCGAACAGGAACGTAAGATACTTGCTAGTGTTGATTTACCACGACCGTTTTCTGCGTAAATTAAAGTGGCTCTGGCAAACGGAGTTGAAGTACAAGCTGCATTATTGAATAGTCCTAAATTTTTGATGTGCAATATTTTTTTGAGCATGCTCGCACTCTTAATACTCTCTAGTGTCTCTATTAGATTGAATTGTGTGTCAAGGTAATTGTACCCTTGAGGTTCAAATAGCTAAGCATCTAATCATAGCGCTGCTGAAAGCCCTAACGGCTAAAGTGAGCGGCGGCAAATATGACCGAAACGGAGCAAAAAGACTCTCTAACGACCGCTCCACTGTAATGTTAGCCTGCGCTACACCACGCCATGACAATGTTTACAATTCATCAATTGTCACCAGCCCGCCTTCTGTAAACTGAATGACGAGTTCCTGCTCATCCAGTAAAGCAGTTCCAAGCAAAGGACTTCTTCCCGTGGCGATGACTAAAACTTCTCGCTCCTCGCCATCCCAAAAGACAGTCGCCTCGTCAATTGGAAGTAACACTTCACTGTTATCTGCCAAATTTGCAGGAGTATAATGCCTGAAAGTTAACCCCATCAATGAAACGGCTTCCGTAGGAAGACACAGTTCCCCAGTGAAGCCTGTATCAATGTCAAACTCAATCGGGATGTTTGAACCGTTCCGAAGTAAAAAAATCAAAGCAACAGTAGCGTGTCTATCTGACACAATTCCAGAAATCACTTATGAACTCGCTCCATGAAACCACCAATCGAGACAGAGACGTTGTACCCAATGCGAATACCAAAGAGTCGAGCGTTTGGGTGCTTCTTACTGAGGTTACGGGATGCTTGCAATCCAGTTTTATCAGCCTCATAATCCCCTGTCTCAATGTCAATAATAACCATCTTGCCAATGTTCTCCTCAGTCTCGACTTTCTGCCGTATTCCAACCTTGTATAGTTGCTTTGCGCTTCGTGCAACTTCTTCATGGCTTAAAAGGATCGCCTGCATACACTGACTCCCGCTCACTGCGCTACTTCTATACATCCTTTTATGGTATCTCATGAGCAAATAGGATGGGCACTGCCGCACCCTACTTGCTGCCATGAATCAGAAGAAATCACTTCTAGCTAGTCATACGTCCATCCAAAGCCCGCTGCCCATCCCATAACAATTATCTGTGCATGATTATTTTCACAGGTTATATGACGAGGTGCCCCTGACCCTATGAAATTGTTCTGCTGAACCCACCGAATCAGGTGTTCTGTTGAATGTCCTCCACTAGATAATGCCGTCCTTACCTGGTCATAAAAAGTAATTTTGCTACCACACTCGTGACAACAGAAGGGTGGAACCTTTTCTAGCGTGTTGTTGAATCCAAATTCAAGGTCTGTAACACCAAGAAGATCACGAATTTTAGCCTTTGTTTCATCACTGATAGGCCACACAAAATAAGTTCCGTCATCTCTTACCAAAACTTGACAAGCTTCAAATTGCACCGTTGGCAAACTCATTGGATTTACTCCCAAGAAACTAGAGTGAGTGAAGAACTGCTCATCCTCGTTAGCACGATTGTGGCGAGGTTGAATACGGTCAGTAAGCAGTTTTACCAACTATAGCACTCGCAGGCTAACTATATGATATACGGAAACTTTCCTTATACTACGCTAAATACACACTTTTTCAAGAATCTTTCCGTATATTACTCTCAAGTGGAGTGATCGCAAGAAGTTTTCCGTATAATATTACAATAAGCGTGTTATGCCGATTAGCGTACTCTGTTATGAACCCTCCCCTACCCCGAAAACTCCTAGACGTAGTGAGAGAGACGATCCGCCTTAGGCATTACTCCTACCGCACCAGCAATTCTCATTTTAAGGTTTCATGACATTAAAACCCTTGCACCTAGAGGGGTTAAAATTCTTTAACGAATCTCTAGGTCGCTGAAACAAGGCAAAATCGTTTCAAAATGAGAATTGCTGGGTTGCCAATTTCTTTTTTCTTTTGACTGATTACTGATAACTGATCAAGTCCCCCCACTCCCCTGAAGACAAAAAGGGTACGAAACTCGCACCCCACCGGATTTATCTTCATTTAACTTACTTTTTCTTTTTGCCTTTAGCGGGCGGATTATCCTGCGCTGCCGGTTCTGGGGCTTTTTCCTCCACTTGCGGGGCTGCTGCTACGGGTTCCGGGGCTTTTTGTCCCATTTGGGCGGCTACTTCGGCGGCGAAATCCGTTTCTTCTTTCTCGATCCCTTCACCTAGTACAAAGCGTTGGAAACGACGCACCTGAATATTTTCTCCTAAAGCAGCGATCGCTTGTTTGAGCAATTCGTCAATACTGATGTTCTGATCGCGGATAAAGGGTTGATCGAGCAGAGAAAGTTCTTTCAAACGTTTTTCAATGCGGCCGGCCACGATTTTTTCTTTGATATTATCGGGTTTATTGGCTAAATCGTCCCGTCCCATCTCAATTTCTTTTTCTTTGGCGGAGATTTCGACGGGAATATCGGCCACTTTTACATATTCGACGTTAGGACAAGCGGCAATCTGCATCGCCACGTCATTAACCAATTTTTTGAACTCCTCGCGACGGGCCACAAAATCGGTTTCACAGTTCACTTCCACTAAAACACCGATGCGGCTGCCGGTGTGGATGTAACTGCCGATCATCCCTTCTGCCGCTACCCGACTAGCTTTTTTCTCGGCGGAAGTAATCCCTTTTTGACGCAACCATTCGATCGCTTTGGTTATATCCCCCGCGTTTTCCGTCAGCGCCCTCTTGCAATCCATCATGCCGGCGCCGGTCTTTTCCCTAAGTTCTTTAACCTGTTGTGCTGTAATTTCCGCCATAAAATTCCTAACCTACTGCTTATAATTGATCATGCCACGAGAGGGGCAGGTTTTACTGATCGATAGGTCCGGAAAGTTTCCCCCCGAACCTAGCCGCGATCAATAGCTAATTTTCCCTAGTTATCGTCGTCTCCACTGGCAAATTCGGCGGCGTATTGGGAATAATCACCTTCTTCCTCGTACTCGGTTTCATTATCGTAGTCTTCCTCGTATTCTTCCACCGCTGCTTGACCACCGCGACGACCTTCGATGATCGCATCGCTAATTTTGCCTAAAATCAGTTTGACTGAGCGAATTGCGTCATCGTTGGCGGGAATCGGCACATCTACCAAGTCAGGATCGCAGTTAGTATCCAAGAGGGAGATGATGGGAATGCCCAATTTTTGGCATTCTTGGATAGCGTTGTATTCCCGACGCTGATCCACTACGATGACTAAATCCGGCAGCCGGCGCATGGTTTTAATGCCACCGAGGTATTTTTCCAGTTTGCCTAATTCCCGACGCAGTACCGATGCTTCTTTTTTCGGTCGTTTATCGAGGGCGCCGCTATTTTCCAATTCTTCTAATTCTTTGAGTCTTTCTACCCGGCCGCGAATGGTTTCCCAGTTGGTTAACATTCCCCCTAACCAGCGTTGGTTAACGAAGTGGCTACCGCTGCGTAAAGCTTCCTGTTTAATGATTGCTGCCGCTTGCCGTTTCGTACCGATGAATAAAAAGCGTTTACCGCTATCGGCTTCTCCTCGGACAAATTCGTAAGCTTCTTCGATTAATTGGGCAGTTTGCACCAAATCAATGATATGAACCCCATTCCGGGCAGTGTAGATGTACTGAGACATTTTCGGGTTCCAACGGCGCGTTTGATGGCCAAAGTGAACCCCAGACTCTAGCAATTCTGCAAGAGAGACAACGGGCATATTTTTCTCCTTTTCGGGTTTATCCTCCATCTAGGGCTGGATTTCTAGATTCCTAGAAACACCCGATCGCCTAGATGTGCGATTTTTGACAACTTTTCTAGTCTAACACGAAAGGGCGCGATTACATACCCGTAAATATTGGGTGCTGAGGGCTTCCTACTGCAATTCCTCAAGTTTTTTCAAAACCGCTTCTGCATGGGCTTTTATCTTGACATTTGACCAAATATAGGCAATATTTCCCCAAGGGTCGATCAGGAAAGTGGAGCGTCTAATCCCCATATATTCCTTGCCCATAAATTTTTTTAATCCCCAGACTTGATAAATTTCCGCCAGTTGATGCTCGGTATCGCTCAATAATTGAATAGTTAAATTGTGTTTTTCAATAAAACGACAGTGGGACTTTTCTGAATCGGGACTAACTCCCAGAATTACCGCATTTAATTGCTGAAATTGCGGCGACAAAGCGGTAAAATCGATCGCTTCTGCGGTGCAGCCCGGAGTGTTATCTTTGGGATAAAAATATAAGACCAACCACTGACCGGCAAAATCTGCTAATTTACTAATTTCGCCTCTTTGGTTTGGGGTGGCAAATTCGGGGGCTTTTTGTCCAACTTCTAGGGTCATTTTTAGGAGTGTAAAGGCAAGAGTAAGAAAGGAGCGAGGGAGAGGGAAAGCAATAGCCAGACTTGATAGTTAAATCTGGGAAGTTCGGGGTTTTCTGACTCGACTAAAGCATCGATTCTCTCTAATAAACGATTATTTAAAGAATTATCATTGAGAGCGACACAGCAACTATCGGAGAAATTTATTTCCGCTACTTGATTAACTTTTTCTGCCACTAAAAGCAGCGATTCAGCTAATAGTAAATAATCCACTTGTCCGGAAGCGTACTTATCAGCACGCAATTCCCGCAAGAAGACTAATTCTAACCATAAATTTTCGCTATTGGGCAGCCAAGAAGACATCGATCGCAACCAACCTAACCAGAAAAACCAGAAAGTGTCATGATATTCTTGGTGAGCTTGTTCGTGGGCTAAAACTGCTTGTAAATGTTCTTGATCTAAGAGATTTAATAATCCTTGCGTCACAATTAATTGCGACTTCCAGAAGCCAACTCTGGCACTGTAGGGAAAATCTATCGCTAAAACTCTCGCCTTCTGAGCGGTGATTTTTTTGAGGGGATAACTGCTAAAATCCCGATGGGTTTGCCAAGTTTGATAGGAGAGTTTTATCAAACAAAATATAGCAAAAACTAGCCAAATTATGGCACTAAAGTAACTAATTAAACTGGAGTTATAACCCAACATTTGCCCACGATAGCCCATACAAACCACCGATATAACTGTCATTAACAGCAGCAAAGGAGGAAAGAGAAAGAAAAATAGCGTTGTCTGCCAACGACGCTGATAGCTGGGCAGAAACCAACGTAAACCAATGGCGATAGTTAATGCTAGTAATAACATTAAACTGTGCATTAGCGTTCTCCCCGTTGTTGACGAAGGGTATCTAAACGAGACGCAATCGCTTTTAATTGTTCGACACTAGCAGTATCGAGACTATCGGCAAAAGAAGCCACCACATCCGCATTACCAATAGCCAAAAAACGATGTAATTGTTCGTAGGCTTTAATTGCCTGTGCTTGTTCCTTAGAAACCATCGGTTTCCAGTAGAAAATCCGACCCTGTTTATAACAACTTAACCAGCCTTTATTAGTTAAACGACGCAGTACCGTAGTCACAGAAGTATAGGCCAGATCTCGTTCTGGATCCGCTAAAATGCGATCGTGGACATCCTTAACGCTAACGGGTTCCAATTCCCAGACAATATTGAGAATTTCCGCTTCCAGGGGGCCCAGGGATAACTGTTTTGGTTGATAGGTCGGCAATTGAGCCATAGTCACACAGAAATGAAGATTACTTTCCTGATCATAGCGGCGGATATCGATCGCCTGATAAAATAGCAACGATCCTTTATATTGTCTTTATGTCCACCGAAACTAATTTAACCACGACTACGGGTGCTGATGCCATTGATCTGGCGATCGCTAATGGCATTGATTTTGATGGTTCCCCCATTCCCCCAGCAAAATTGGAACTTTATCACCGGGTAATGGGTTTGGAAGCAGGACGACAAAGAAGCGGGGTTTCTAACACGATGAGATCGCGAATTGTCCGCATCGGGGCCAAACATATCCCTCAAGAGGAATTAAATCAGCTGTTGTTAGCCGCCGATTTTGCTCCTCTCAAGGAAAAAGAAATCGCTTTTTACCTATAATGTCGGCTTTTCATCTCTCGGTTTCACCTCGGAGATGAAAGGTTCCGCCAGCATAGAACAGCACTTCGACACATTTCGACACATTTCGACACATTTCGACAGGCTCAATGTAAAGGCTCAATGTAAAGGCTCAGTGACACGAGCACGACTAAAAATAACTCTAATCTATAGTTGCCAATTTAGTTTTAGTATGCTAGAATAGTTTGCGATCGTTGGGTCGATAACGCAAAATGTTTGTTTTATTGATGAGGCTATTCGGACAGTACAGTTTGTTCGGAATAAATGTCTTAGATATTGGGAAGACAATAAAGGTGTAGGACAAAAGGATGTATATAAATATGTCACTCAATTAAGAAGTGAATATCCTTTTGTTCAAGACCTTAACTCTACAGCTTGTCAACAGGCGTGGCGTAGGACTTGGACTGCTATTCTTAGGTTCTATAACAATTGCAAGAACCAAATCGCTGGTAAAAAAGGATATCCTAAATACTCTAAACGTACTCATTCTGTTGAGTTTAAAAAGTCAGGTTGGAAACTTAATCGAAATTCTAAGAGAATAACTTTCACTGATGGAAAAAACATTGGGGAGTTAAAACTAATTGGTAGTCGAGACTTGTTTTATTTTCAAGAATGGCAAATTCAACGGATAAGAATAGTTAAAAGGGCTGATGGATATTATTGCCAGTTAATGCTAAAACTCGATGCTAGAGATATAACCCCACAATTAGAATCGACGGGTCATTGCCTAGGATTAGATATGGGGTTAAAATATCTTTATGCTGACAGTAACGGGAATACAGTAGAGCCTCCTAAGTATTATCGAAAAGCAGAGAAGCGTCTTAATAAACTGAATAGAAGAAAGTCGAAAAAGTTTAAGAGAGGACAAAAGCAGTCTAATAACTACAAAAAAGCTAGTCAAAAATACGCCAAGGGACATTTAAAAGTAAGTAGGCAACGAGAAGAGTTTGCTAAAAAATTGGCACTCCGTTTAATTCAGTCAAACGACTTGATAGCTTACGAAGATTTAAAAGTCAAGAACCTTGTGCGTAATCGAAAACTAGCTAAGAGTATTAATGATGCGGGTTGGTCGCAATTAAGAAAATGGATAGAGTATTTTGGTATTAAATACGGCCGATTAACTATTGCAGTTAATCCAGCCTATACAAGTCAAGAATGCCTTAATTGTGGTCGGTTAATCCAAAAGTCTCTATCAGTCAGAACTCATGTTTGTTTGTGTGGGTATATAGAAGATAGGGACAAAATATACTCAAAAAAGCTACGATAGGGCATATCGGAAGCTGGTCGTTAGACCTAAACGCTTGGGGAGATTTAAGCTCTATTTTGGTTGGTAGAAATACCTGCTAAGACAACTTGAGTCAGTGAACCAAGAATCCCTCGCTTTTAGCGACGGGAGTGTCAATATCTCAAGTAGTCAAATTTTTGCTCACCATTTTTCGCCTAGACTTCTTGGGGTTAACCGGATTGTTGGGGAAATTAGGCAAGGAGTCTAGGTTGATCTAATGCTCAAGGACACCTCGAATAAAAGATTTTGTTAACAAAGTGTTGGTCGAGGAAATCTCCTTGATCTACATTGATGAAGAGGGAATTATTTTCAAGAACTAACAAGGCGCTCCGTCCCTCAAAATTCGATTTTTCGAGGTAGCCTAGACATAACGTCTTGGTTATTGCCTAAAATTAAACTTTTTTGGCTATTCTGGTCTCTGTGTGGAAACGAGGTCTATACTGATAGTTTCTTCGGCAAAATAGTCCTAAAAGTGTTGCCCAGTAAGCATTTGACATTCCATAAGAAAAAATGATCACCCAAAGTCGAGAAGAGCCAAATGTTGAATTTATTTTCTTTTTTTATCTCTCTGGTAGCTCTTGGTTTTTCTGTGGCTACTTGGTATTTTTCCGAATTATATCCGGGTGATATAAAAATGTATCCGCCTTCAAGAATTGGATATGTCAGAACATCTAAGGTTATATCTGGTCATCATGGTGACAAGATATTGCTATCTTTTGTCATTTATAATGATGGCAATAAAATCCGGGCTTTTCAAAGCTCAAAGTTGTTCCTTAAAATCGATCAAGAAAAAACGCCTATATCAACATTTGCCGCCGCTGGAAGGTTTGAAAAACTAAAAGATATAACTAAATTTACTCAGGCTGACTTAGAAACTAAATATGATTATTATTTGCTCACGGCAATTCCCTTAGGAAAGAGAGAGTATTATTCAGCTTCTTTTTTATAGCGTTTCTGATTCACAAGAGGTACATTCCCGATCCTGAACAGTTTAATCAGCAAAGGTTTAAGTGTGCCGCACAGATGCGAGAACCGCTATATATTTACATAACTCTTTTAAATTAGAAGAAGGCACTACATATATAGGGAAAGTTTTGATCAGTACTTTTGGAGAAAAAGATAAAAAAGAGCAGTGTTTTAGATTCAAAGTTTCTCCACAATACAATCTCAGTCAAGAAGGTAATATCAATAAACTTTTCTCGATACGATATCCTATAGAAAATAACGAAGTTACCCCAGAACAGTGCCAAAAAGCATTCCCCCACCCAAAAAACAGCTAGATATCAATTAACTTTTCCCTAGAACACCGGCTCTTCTGGTTTCTGTGTGGAAACGAGGCCTATAGTGATAGTTTCTTCGGCAAAATAGTCCTAAAAGTCTTTCCCAGTAAGCATATAAGCAAAAATGATCACACAAAGTCGAGAAGAGCCACTTTTTTGTCCCATCAATTTAAAAACTTGCGTTTTTTTGATCATCTTAGCCTAGAGGACTGAGTAGTATGAGTTACAGCAAAGTTGATTGGTTAATTTTGTCCATCAGTGTAATCTGGGTTAAATCTCTCACTTTTTTCCGTTATCAATTACTAAGGGGTAGCTCGATCAATTGGACTTATTGAGAAAATCTTCGCACTAATTGAGAATAAACCAAGCTTTCATCAGGGTTTCAGGCGGTGCAATGCTGAAGTAAATCTATTTTTCGAGGTACCCCCAAGAGGATCGATAACCACTGATTCCGAGCCGGTAATGATACACTAGGCATGATTTAACTACAAACCTCGATCGCAAAAGGAAATAAACATCGATGAAAGCCATGATTTTGGCGGCTGGCAAAGGAACTCGCGTCCGTCCGATTACCCATACGATTCCCAAACCCCTGATCCCGATTTTACAAAAGCCGGTGATGGAGTTTTTGTTGGAACTGTTGCGACAGCATGGCTTTGATCAGATCATGGTCAATGTTAGTCATTTAGCCGAAGAAATTGAGAGTTATTTCCGCGATGGTCAGCGTTTTGGGGTGCATATCGGCTATTCTTTCGAGGGTAGAATCGAAGAGGGCGAGTTAATCGGTGATGCCCTAGGATCGGCGGGTGGTTTACGACGAATTCAAGATTTTAATCCCTTTTTTGACGATACTTTTGTGGTTCTCTGTGGTGATGCGCTGATCGATCTTGATTTAACCGCAGCCGTTAAATGGCATCGGGAAAAGGGAGCGATCGCCACTATTGTCACCAAAACCGTCCCCAGAGAGGAAGTATCCAGTTATGGGGTGGTAGTTAGCGACGAGGAGGGAAGGATTCTCAGTTTCCAAGAAAAACCAGCCATCGATGAAGCTTTAAGTACCTGCATTAACACGGGTATCTATATTTTTGAGCCAGAAATCATTGATTTTATTCCCCCTAATAGTAAATACGACATCGGGGGCGAGTTATTCCCCGAATTAGTCGCTAAAGCTGCCCCTTTCTACGCTTTAAACATGGATTTTGAATGGGTGGATATCGGTAAAGTCCCCGACTACTGGCAGGCAATTCGCGGGGTGTTATCCAGGGAAATTAAAAATGTTGCTATCCCCGGCATCGAAGTCAAACCGGGCATCTACACGGGCTTAAATGTGGGGGTAAACTGGGATCGAGTCGATATCACCGGACCTGTGTATATCGGGGCAATGACGCGCATTGAAGACGGGGCGAAAATTGTCGGTCCGAGTATGATTGGCCCGAATTGTTGGATTTGTGGCGGCGCGACGGTGGATAATAGCGTTATTTTTGAATATTCTCGCCTCGGTTCAGGGGCGCGTTTGGTGGATAAGTTGGTCTTTGGGCGCTACTGTGTTGATAAAACCGGCGCGGCGATCGATGTGGAAGCGGCAGCCTTGGATTGGTTGATTACCGATACCCGCAAGGTTCCCCCAGAATTTGATCACCCTAAACATCAGGCAATTCGTTCTTTATTCAATGGCAAGTAGGCAACACCGCAACAGGGAACTTTTTACTTTTTGCTTGATAAGTACCGCGCGCAAAATTAATTACACATATCTAACTACCCCTTGCATGAGTGCCTATCCTAACCAAGACATTAATTTTGCACAACTACTTATCATGTTTGATTCTCCTGTTGATCTTCTCATTCTCTCTAATGGCCCGGGAGAAATATCTACATGGGTGCGTCCAGTTGTCAAGAGATTGCGACAAAACTTAACAGAAGCTCGATCGCTGTTGCGGATTTCGGTGATTCTTTCCCCTTGTACTCATTCTATGGGGGCGGAAACGGAAGTAGTTAGGAAATATCCAGAGGTCGATCGAGTCCAGTCGCCAGAAAACTTCTTTAATTTTCTTTTCTGGGGAAAAACCGCCGATAATTGGGATTGGCACCCCAAGGGCATCGTTTTATTTTTAGGGGGCGATCAATTTTTTGCCCTCACCATCGGTAAACGTTTGGGTTATCGCACCGTTATCTATGCGGAATGGGAAGCGCGTTGGTATCGGGGGATCGATCGCTTTGCCGTGATGAATACAAGTGTATTAAATAATATTCCACAACAATATCAGCATAAATTTACCGTTATCGGCGATTTAATGGTGGATTTGCCCACTGCTATCACCCCTGATGACGCTACCTTAATTGCACTCCTCCCCGGTTCCAAACCCTCGAAATTAGCTCAGGGTGTACCCCTAACCTTAGCCATTGCCGAAAAGATACACGCACACAATCCCCAGACTAAATTCTTAATTCCCGTTGCTCCTACCATAAATTTAGCTTATTTGGCGAAATTTGCCGATCCTAGCTATAATCCGATGATTAATAAAACTGGTTGGAGTGCTGCCAAATTAAAAAACGGTGAAAAACCCTATCTAGAAACAGCTAAGGGGGTAAAAGTTGACCTAATTACCGCTTTTCCCGCCCATAACCAGCTTTCTCGCTGTCATTTAGCTTTAACGACGGTGGGTGCTAATACGGCTGAATTAGGGGCGCTGGCAATCCCGATGATTATTTTACTACCGACTCAGCAACTCGACGCGATGAGAACTTGGGACGGTTTACCCGGTTTATTAGCCCAACTGCCGGGGGTGGGTTCTTTATTTGCTAAGATAATTAATCTCTATATATTGCGAAAAAAGCGTTTATATGCCTGGCCAAATATTTGGGCTGGTGCCGAAATTGTTCCGGAATTATTGGGGGAATTACAACCAGAAGAAGTGGCAAATATGGCTATATCTTGGTTAGAAAATCCCGAACAATTAGAGGCTATCCGGCAAAAATTGCGGGCAGTGCGCGGACAAGCCGGAGCAGTGGATAAGTTAGTATCTATTATTGCTGAACAACTGTCTAGTTTCTAATCAATTAGAGAATTAAGCTTGTTGGTAGAGAGGATCAATTTCGATTAATTTATTAACAGTTTGATAAAATTCCTGCTGATAAAATTCCCGTTGATTGCTGTCGAGAGCATTAATTAATTGTTCTTGACAGTAGCGACGATATTCCATTAAACTAATTTTTTCCATAGCTATAATAGCATCTTTGATCTGTTCTTCTGGCTGCAAAATTTCCTGACTGGTATGTTCATTTAAGTGAAATAAAGAATTAAAATCACGGTTTTTGTCTGTGGTTATCATCAATAAATGATTCTGTAAAGCTGACATCAAATCTCTTGGGTTAGTAATTTGGGTTTCTAGCTCTAGAATTACTTGCCATAACCAACGATAATCAGGCAGATTAAAAATTAAATCTTTTTCATCCAAAGATTCTAAAATTATTTCCCGATATTCAGGATAATGGAGATAGATTAATAATAATAACCATTCGGCTTTTTCCGAGCTATTTTTTTCGGATTTATCTAAAATATTTTTCCTCTTGATTGCCAGAGATTTTCCTTGAGGTTTATTAACCTGCTTTGAGAGATTTTTTAAAATATAAGGCAAACGAGTGGCATCTTTTTGAGCCAAAATTTCAGCACAATAATCTAGATAAAAAGTGCGTTGATTGCTATCGATTAACTTTTGCAATAAACTAACCATACTATTGGCTACTTGTTGAAAATGTAGTCCCTGTTTTAAATCTTTATTAACCAACATCTGCGAGATTTGCCAATCAATCCAAAAAGGAGATTTTTCGATTAGTTCTCGATAACTATTCACCCCGTCAGCACGAGATTTAAGAAATTCATCGGCATCTTTCCCGTCAGGAAGATTGAGGATTTTTAGGTTAACTTGTCCTGAATAAACTAGGGAGTTAATTTCCTCGATCGCCCTTTTTGTCGCTTTAATTCCCGCTTGATCGGCATCAAAATTAAAGATTATTTGTTTACTTTCACTGTAGCGCAAAAGTAATTTAATTTGCTCTTGACTTAAGGCTGTTCCTAAACAGGCAACCACATTAGTAATACCGGCAGCATGGAGAGCGATCGCATCAAAATAACCCTCGACAACTATCGCTAAATCTTGCTGAATAATTGCCTGTTTAGCTCGATCAAGAGCAAAGAGAGTTTTTCCCTTTTCAAATAGAGGAGTATCGGGAGAATTTAGATACTTTGGCTGCTCATTACCTAAAGTGCGACTACCAAAAGCGATCGCTCGTCCTTGACTATCAAAAATAGGAATCATTAAACGATCTCGAAATTGATCGTAATAACCACTACCATTTTGACGCGCTTTAATTAATCCCGCTTGTTCCACTAAAGCCACAGGATAGCGCTTTTGTTCCACTAAATAACGATAGAGAGTTTCCCAACCTTCCGGAGAATATCCCAGTTGAAAATTAGCGATAGTTTCCGCAGTTAGTTGTCGTTGTACCTTAAGATAATCTAACGCTTTTTCCCCTTGAGGTTGACTAAGGGCGTGTTGATAAAAACTCACCGCCACGGCCATTATTTCGTATAATTGTTCCTTGAGGGATAATTTCTGTTCTAATTCCTGACGCTGTTCTACTGCCAGAGTTTTAATCGGGATTTGATACCTTCTAGCAAGATCGAAAACCACTTCACTAAAAGATTGTTTTCCCACTTCCATAAGAAATTTAATCCCGTTTCCCCCTGCACCACAGCCAAAACAGTAATACATTTGTTTGGCAGGACTAACCGTAAAACTGGGGGATTTTTCCTCGTGAAAAGGACATAAACCGACGTATTCCCGTCCCCTTTTTTTGAGGACGACTCTCTCGGAAATTAAATCCACAATATCAATTCTTTGTTTAACTTCTTCGATCGTATCCGGATGTAGTCGCGGTGTATCCATAATCAGTTATCAGTAATCAGTCTATACCTAGCACCCCCACTAAGGCCCTTTTTGACTCCTGGAAATTCGCACCCATAAGTAATAAGAAAGGACTTGACTTTGGCGGCGGCTTGTGCTATGCTTTTCTCATAATGGGAATCCGTGCAATTTTTTTTGACTTCAAATATTCCCATTATGAATAAAATCTTTTAAAAATATTATCTCAAAATCTCCCGACAAAAGCCAGCAAAATTTCGCCCATAATTGTTAAGTTTTGTTAAAAAGAAATGCAGAGACCAGCAGGGAAAGAAATGGTCACTGAGGGAGCATCTCATTTATGCAAGCGAGTAATTATTATACTTGTCCCTAAAACTGGTTTCTAGCAAGACTTTCAAAATAGCTTGACATAAAACCTGATTTAGGGGTTACAAAGGTGAGATGCTCCCGTCACTGATTACTGATTACTGATTACTGATCACTGATTACTGATTACTGATTACTGATCACTGATCACTGAAAAACTTCCCCACTGCGATGGCTGCATTTTGTCCTCCGAAACCGAAATTAAGACAGAGACAATTGTGCAGGGAAAAATTAACAGCCGATCTAGTTAAATTTAACTGAAAAGGCGACTCGCGCACACCGACACAGGGGGGAATTAGCTGATTTTTCAGGGCCATTAAACAAAAAGCCACACCTAATGCCCCCGAAGCCCCTAAAGTGTGTCCTGTTGCCCCTTTTGTCGAGCTTACAGCCACTTGCGAGCCAAAAATGCTGGCGATCAGGTTTGCCTCCCGTTCATCGTTTAAACGCGTGCTAGTGCCGTGGGCGTGAATGTAATTAATTTCATCTTTTCTTAATTGACTTCTGTGCAAACATAGTTCTATGGCTTTGGTAGCACTACGATTATTCACCGCCGGGGCGCTGACATGATCGGCATCGCAGGTAAAACCATAGCCCAAAATTTGCCCGTAGATGGGGGCATTTCTGCTTAAAGCCAGTTCTTCCGATTCAAGGACTAAAATCGCCCCAGCTTCGCCCAAAACCAAGCCCTCCCTAGCTCTATCAAAAGGATAACAGCCCGTTTTCGCCAAAGCTCCAATCTGTTCAAATCCCACCAAAGTTAAGGGAGTGATCGGGGTTTCGATCGCCCCGGCTAAAACTCGATCGCATTCTCCCATAGTAATTAATTCTACAGCCTGTGCGAGCGACCAGATGCCCGTGGCACAGGCCGCCATGGGTGCTAAGACTGGGGCGCCGGTTTCTATCAATCTAGCGGTCAATACCGAGGCGCGATCGGGTAAACTATCTAACCAGTTTTCTACTATTCCCGTCGCTGCCATCTGTTCCCATAAACCCTGACAACCGCGACTAGAACCGATAGTGACAGCACAATCCTTTAAGGGAGGGGTTAATTGAGCGTCTTCAAGGGCAGCAATCAGGGCAATTTTGGTTAAATCCTCTAAAAATGCCGGTTTGTGACCGATTAAACCCAAGGGTAAAGCGGGTAAATCAGAAAAGGGTTGTTGCCTAGTTATACCAGTTTTGCCCTCTAGTAATCTTTGCCAACTCTGACTTAAATTTCCCAGAGAACTGATCAACCCAATTCCCGTCACCACAACATTCATTTATCAGTTATCAGGTATCAGTTATCAGTTATCAGTTATCAGTTATCAGGTATCAGTTATCAGTTATCAGTTATCAGGTATCAGGTATCAGGTATCAGGTATCAGTTATCGGAATATTAAATGATTGGGTAGGTGACGGCGAATATTAAATTATTGTCGCCCGGTCCCACCCTAACCGATCGCTATTTTTTCAGATTTTCTGCACCGGAAACAACCTTGGCCGAGTCAATTTTATCCCCTTGTTTGATCGTATCGATCACTTCCATTCCCTCGGTTACATAACCAAAAACGGCATAATCACCATCGAGGAAATTGATATCCGACAGGGCAAAATAAAACTGAGAAGAAGCGGAATTAGGTTGTTGAGAACGGGCCATTGCGATTGCACCGCGTTTATGGGGTAAAGCGACGATAGGAGTGCGGGCCGTGGCCTGTTGACCGATTGATTTCCCATAAATCGGCTCTTTTTCGTCTTTAAGGAGAATTTCCAGGGGAACATAACGGGATTGCTTGGTTTCTGGATCAACAAAACCACCGGTTCCGCGACCTTGGGGATCACCACCTTGGGCGACAAAAGGCTGCGGTTCCTTAACCACGCGATGGAAAGTTAAACCATTATAAAAACCTCTCCCCACCAGATCCACAAAGTTACCGGCAGTAATTGGGGCCGCCTTGCCATCAATTTCGATCGTTACCGGTTTACCTTTGATGATCATCTCGACGACAGCAGTTCCATCTAAGCGGGGTTTGTAATTATCCATGTTGACACTGCCCGAACTGGCAGGTTGAGAGGTTTGGGTGATACTAGAATTATCGGGGGTGGAATTAGCTTCCGGGGAAGAACAGCCGAAAAGTGTCGTCGTTGTGATTAAAAAAACACAAACTAGAGACAGCCAGCAAGATTTTCTTATCTTCATCATTTTATAGCCAAAAAGAGCGAAAAAAGGCCTACAATCCCTCTAGAGGAATTTCCAGAAAACGAGCGAGTTGCGCTCCTTGATTTTCCAATTCCGAGAGGGACATAGGATCGCCGACGCGAGTTAAAGGGATATCGCGACGCTGTTTAATCCGCAGGAATAGTTCCCGTTTCGGGTTGAGTCCTTCTCGCACTTCGGCCCGCACAGCTTGCACATCTTCGAGAGGCCAATCGAGATCAATGCGACGATTTTTGCCAGGGTAGCCCCAACGAAAGATTTTAACTTTGCCGGTTTCCTTGTTAAACTCGTTGTAACCACCTCCGACATTCCAGAGGAGAGATAACCAGAGATAGATGGCTAAAAGAGTCCCCGCAGTACCGTAAAAGAGGAGGGCGACTCCTTGGGGAATAAATTGTAAGGAACTGGTATCGCTAACGAGAAGTAGATTGACCTTCAAATAACTGGAAAGACCGGCGAGGAGAAACCCTAGACCGCCAATAGAGATGATTACAGCCCAAAAATAGTTACTAGGGCGACGGGAACCCACTACTTCTTGCCGTAGGATCAGGCTATCTTTACTTGTTGTTTGCGCTTTCATCGAAAATTTGGGTCTGAAACCCCGTCGTTCTACGACGGCTTTACTGTTAAATATTAGCACATTTACGAAATATATGCTAAAATGTGAGACATGGAAAAAGCCTATTGGTTTCGATTTTACCCAACACCAGAACAAGAGTCGCTATTGCGGCGCACTTTGGGCTGTGTAAGATTAGTTTACAATAAAGCTCTCCATCTCAGAACACAAGCATGGTATGAAAAGCAAGAAAGAGTAGGATATACTGAAACATCTTCAATGCTAACTGATTGGAAAAAGCAAGAAGAATTAGACTTTCTCAATGAAGTTAGCTGTGTACCTTTACAACAAGGTTTAAGACATTTACAAACAGCTTTTACTGACTTCTTTGCTGGTCGTACTAAGTATCCTAACTTTAAGAAAAAACATCAAGGAGGAAGTGCCGAATTTACTAAATCTGCTTTTAAG
>VYKV01000009.1_pt1 | contig 20285 bp, 17 predicted proteins | sample 5114461 | NCBI WGS metagenome assembly VYKV01 (sample SAMN12291816, study PRJNA351875) | freshwater metagenome | isolation source: freshwater lake | place: USA: Michigan, Gull Lake | collected 2011-07-05 | reverse complement strand
GTCGGCTCTGGCCAGCGTGACGGTGGCTGTGAATTGGTCGCGATTTGAATGCGTTGTCTTTTTGCCCAGTTTAAACGGCAAAACGATTGGCCCAAACTCTGCGCTCGCACTGCGTTTGTCGTATTCGAGCGTGATAAATGCCTGGCTTGAAATCACGGGCATTAAGCTTGAGGCAGGTCAAAGTGCATCGTTGTTTGAAGGGCAAAATGAGCCCTTTGAGCTTGCCGCGTGTCAACGCTATTTCTATTCGACCCTCAACGGGCGCAAACCTGCAGCGGGTCAGGGGCTTGAAGGAGCCTTGATGCAACCTCGTTTAACGGCTGGATCCTATTATCATCGGATGGCTCTTCGGTTCCCGATCCGGATGCGCGCATTCCCCGTGCTAACTTTCTTCAACCCAATCAACCCTGGCGGGCAATGCACAGATGCAGATGCCGGGGTTGATTGTACCAACACTGCACCGCTCAGTTTTGGGCAGTCTCCGGATCAAGCTGTGATTTTTACGCAGACTCCAACATTAGGAACGCCTGGCAGTATGCTCGCTATACACATGACTGCATCGGCGGAATTGTGAGCAGGAGACGCTCATGTGGGCAGTATCGTTTCTACTCTAATCTTGCTAACACGATCCAATAACTCACCAAATGAGGCCTTTATGACGAACGTAGATTTTGCGGACTTGCGTGCCTGGATGTTTGACAAAGCCCTTCCTTTTTGGGGTACCATAGGAATGGACAACGCCAATGGCGGCTATGTAGAACAGCTTGACCTGTCTGCGCAGCCAGTGGACCCAGGCTTCAAACGAATTCGTGTAGTTTGCCGCCAGATCTACGTTTTCGCCCATGCGCATGTTCTCGGTTGGGAAAAGGGATTGGCGCTTTCTCGCAGCGGCTATGAGGTTTTGACCGCAAAGGCTTGGCAAGGCGAGGCAGGTGGATGGGCGCGAAAAATCTCGGCAGAGGGGAAAATCATCGATTCCACGGCTGACTTGTATGATAATTCATTTTCGCTATTTGCTTTGGGTTGGTATTACAAGGCATCTGGGGATCCCGACGCTTTAACGTGGGCACTGACGACTCTCGACTTCATCGACACCCATATGCGCCACCCCAAGGAAGGTTTCCTGCACGAGATACCAGCTACTGGGCATCGTCAGCAAAATCCACACATGCATCTGCTTGAGGCCCTTTTGGTTTGCTATGAGGCTAGCGGCAATGAGAAGTTTGCGACTATGGCGCGCGAAGTTGTGGGGCTGTTCCAGAATCGATTTTTCGATCCGGAATCCCAAACATTGTCAGAGTTCTTCGACGACGACCTCGGTCGCGCGCCAGGCCTAGATGGCAGGATCACAGAGCCGGGCCATCAGTTTGAGTGGGCTTGGATTCTGGGCAACGCTGGTCGCCTTTTCAACCTCGATGTCGCAGAAACGGCGCGCGGATTGATTGCTTCCGGCGAGCGCTATGGCGTCGACCCGACCTCAGGGATAACTTACAATCAGGTCCGTGAAGACGGCGTCCCGCTCGACAAGGGCTCGCGCACATGGCCGAACACAGAGCGTATGAAAGCGGCTGTAGCTGCGTTTGAGCTTTTTGGTACCGACCCAAGGCCTGTTTTGGCACAATCAGGTGGTGTCTTATTGAACCGCTATCTGGACGTACCCGTAGCCGGAACTTGGATCGACGCCTTCAATGAAGCAGGCGAACCAGTTGTCGACAAGATACCAACTTCGACACTTTATCACGTGTTCTTGGCTTTTGCTGAGGCGCTACGCATTGAAGATGCTGTAGCAAAAGCCTTTCCCTGAGCTTGCTGTTTAGGCTTTCAGGCGCGGTCGACTTTAACCAAGCAGACCGCGCGCTGCATCCCAGCGCCTGGTGGGTTGCTCGCAACAAATGTAATGCGCGCACCCTGTTTCAAATCCAAATCAAAATGCTCCGTATGCGGATTGGACTGGCTCAAAGTGTGCGACCATAAGAGTGTGCCATCGAACTCAGCACTCAGAATAATTGGTGGCCCACCCATAAAGCGTGCAGCCATATCAACTTCAAAACTGTACTTACCGTTTTCTGGTGCTAGAAAGTCCAGTGCAGGCCGACCTTGGCCGGGGCTTGATTGCAGCCAATGGTCGCCAATGGCCGCTTCACCATAGTACCAATAACCGCCCTCCGGCGAGTAATGCATCGATTGCTCACCTTCAAAGGGTGCAGTTGGATCATCGAGATTTGACAAGGCATGGAACCGCCAAGGCCCATCTTGCCTATAAAAGCCATCGTGGCTGTTCCATTCGGCAACCCGCCCCAGCTCTGGGGTTGCGATACCGCGCGCGACGGCCTGCTCAACCGAACGATCGGGAAACCGCCCAGAAGATGGCAAGGCAAAGACGACTTCTAGTTCCTCAGTGTCATAAGCCTCAGCCGCCCGGCGAATACGTTCATGAACGTCGCCTTCTAAGCTAGGCCTAGCTGCATCCAGTAAATCGGGTACCGCACGCGTTGTTGCCTCGACCGAAAGAACTTTAAGGCCAGCCCGCTCCGCTGCAATTGTAATTGAAGTCGGCCCAAAATAATGGATGTGATGGGGGAAATAAAATAGAGGATCATAAAACATTCCCAGTGCGCGATTTATCGCTCCATCGCCATTAGGAAAACGCATTATTATGACTGACTGATCATTCATGAGCGGCTTTAGATTACTCAGAAAGCTGACAGGGTCAGGTAGGTGCTCTATGACGTGATTTGTAAAAATCACATCAAGATGAGTGCCGGCCATTTCTTTAACGGTATTGATATTTTCCACGAAAATGTGTTGATTGCCCTGCTCTTGTCCAAACCCAATCGCGATTGTAGACCAATCGGACCCGGAAGCCTCAACGCCCTTTTTGCGCAACTGATGGACCGAAAGGCCCGTGCCGCAGCCAAACTCATGCAAGCGATATCCGCCACTAAATCCCCACTTTGCAAGACTTGCATGGATTTCGTTCACGGTCGCATTATAGTCCAGCGCATACATATCGACGTAGATTTTGCGCTCGTCGTCATTGATGAAATAGCTGGTTGAATAGACTTCTGCGAGGTCGGCATCTGTTAGATCGGGCAGGAATTGCTTATGGCCGCATGACCCACATGCGAACACTTGGGCAAAGCGCCCTGCCCAAGCGGTGGCGTAGCTGTGCCCGCCGTCTCGGTGGGGCTGTAGCGCCCCTCCACATATTCGACAGGGACCTGGAACAATCTCTTTAGCGATCACGGCTTGAGGCTGATTCGCCAGACGACGCCTCTTGACTGCGTCCAAGACACTCTCTCGAAGTCCAGCCGGGAAAGCGCGACTGAATATCACACGTTTCGCAACTGCACGCGCTGCCGCCTTCATGTCTTACTCCACTACCTCAATTGCGAGGGGCATTGCCAACTAGCATCAACGACCCGAAAATCGATATAGATCGAAAGCCGCTCAGACTCGATAGTCTCAATGTCAAAATTGATGATATCGCCTGCATTAGCCCTTCCGACAGATTTAAGTGAGTGGCACCGCCCTTATGTATGGGCTTCTTCTGACGGGACTTGACCGCTGTGGGAAATGCTAGCCTGAAAAACTCCGTCCCTATCATGCGGTCGAATCGCGGAAATCGCAATCTTAAATGGTTTTGTTGAGTTTTCTCGAGCACCGTCAGCCGCCACGCAATGCGCGATTCGTAGGCTGCCTCCACGGGGTACAAAATGTGATGCCCGATGACCTTGTTGCCCACGATCCTCGACATGGCGCCTGCGGTCCGTGTGGGGCTTCAAGGCAATGATCTGAGAGCTGTCTGTTACATCAAACTAGCGCCAAGCAGCAGTTTCTTGCCTAACAAACTGTCGCAAACGCCTTTGATGAAAGATGATGGATCAGGCAAGTCATTCCAAGTTCTACCAATCGTCGCCGAGAGCATCATTTGAGGATGCTCTTCACGAGGCAATGTCGTGATCTTGACGCGATCAAAACGAGTTGCCTCCAGCAGGCATATCGCCGACTTCGGTTTAACCTAGTGGATATGGTCCCGAAACTGCAGCCAGTTGCACTCGCAGAAACTTCTGCATTGGCTTGTCAAATGCATGCCGTTTGGGACGTGTACGAAAAACACGCCCCCTGGGTCAAGATGATCATAGGCCCAGCGGGCAGTCTGACTGGGGTACGGCAAGTGCTCCTGCGACTGCGACATGCAGAACATATTGGTCTGACCTGCTGGCTAGATATTCATTGACCGGCAGGCCTCGGTGCGCGGATTGTTTAATGTCCGGGCTATCTAAACCGCAGAGACTTGAAGATCTGAGCCCGTGGCCTCTATGCCAAGTTTGCGCATAAAATTCACGGCCACACCATACCCACAGCCTATTTCATGGGCGCGTAGTTTTTGGTCTTTAATTCCAATGTCCGACCACAATTGACCGATTACGCCAGCGGTTTCCTTATACGAGCCACCGTGCTCGTAGCTAAGACGCGCCTCTTCAAAGCTGCCGCCCTCTTCCCAATACTGGCTGCCGTAATAGGTGCCTAATTCCTCATTTGTGGGCAAAGGGTCAAACACGAGGTAGCCACATTCTGGACACGCCATCAATTCACCAGATTGATCGGCCCAACGCCCAACGATTGGCGTACCTTTCTGTGCAAATGGCACAAGGGCTTTACCGCATGGGGTCTTCGCCATAAGTTCACTCAGATTTTCAGACAGGATTTTGATTGCTAGCCAAATCACAAGTTCTACTGGATCGGCCGTTTGATAAACGTAACTTCTCCTGCTTTGCAGGACCAGAAGCAACGGGTCAAGTCAAGCCACGTGGCAAGCGACACAGGCTCCCAACAAAATTAGTCGGTCAAAATATCGGAATGTTGCGACGCCTGCTTGCTTTCAGCCTCACTCTAATCTAGCCCAACTAGAAGTGGTTGAGAAAAGCCTGCTTCGACGAATATCACTGCGAGTGTTAAGCTAACAAGTGGATAGGATATGAGCTTAAGGGTCGAGCCTTTGACGTTACGCCAAAAAATCGCGGCTCGCCTAGCGCAGACAGGGCGACGACTTCTGGGTCTAGAAGCAGACCGCGTATTGCTAGAAGATAAGTTGGACCGCCTAGAACGTCAGGTCAGTGAACTCTTGCTGCACGGCCGGAGGACCGCACAAGTTGAGAGTCGGATCGACCAAGCTCACCGTCAGTTGGTCGCCCTTGAGGGCATTGTGAAGTCCGAGGGCAATGCGTTGGCAACATTGATCGCAGATCACCAAACCTTGAGTGCGCGGACGCACAGTGACGTAGCGGGACTTATTGACCAAGTAGGTGGCCTCTCTAACAACACTCTTACTAAGCTAGTTGAGTTAGAAGGCGTCGTGAAATCTGAAGGCCAAGGATTGGTTGATCAAATTGCAAACCTAGAAGCGCAAACTCAGAGGCTTGCAACTGACTCAGCGTCTGCCCTGATGACAGCGCTGAACGCATTGTCGGAGACACTGACAAGCGACTTGCAGCGTATGGACGGAAGTCTTCAGGCCGACAATGCTCGGGCAATCACGTCCCTCAGTGAGGCCCAACTCCAGTTAAACCAACTTCAGTCCAGATCGCATGCAATTTCTGACGCAATTACCAGCTTGAACCATTCATTGGACAACCTAGGAGCAGCTCAACTTTCGATAAGCGGGGAATACAAAAATCAGCTTGAAGGTCTAATTGGCGAAGCCTTCACACGCTTGGATAATCAGGCTGCAGTGATTACTCATGCACACAAGATTTTGTTGCAGCAGCCGATATATCTGAGCCCCGGGATAAATGCTGTGGTGCGGGTGGGCGGCTGGGATGGGCATCCAATTTCTGTGCCGACATCCCACGCTGGCGTCATCCATGGTCATTATATCAATGGTGCGGCCTCTGGTGAACCAGGCGTGCGTGCCGCCATCCGCCAATTGGTTAGAGAAGGAATGTGCGCAATTGACGTAGGCGCACATGTGGGTATTCACAGCGTGATTATGGGATTCCACGTTGGTGATTCTGGTCGACTAATCTGCTTCGAACCTGATCCAGACTTGGCCGCCGCATTATCGCAAACGATGCTGATGAACGGCTATGCGCATAAGGCCCAAGTGATTAATGCGGCTCTGGCGGACGCCTCGGCTCGACTGGCATTCTTTCGAACGCCCCACAGCCCAGAAAGTACGCTGTTCCCGGAGAAGTCGATGCCCGAACGAGATACCATTGAAGTGAACGTGACATCTCTTGATATTGCATTAGCCAAGGGAACAAAAGTTGACTTCTTAAAGATTGACGCTGAAGGAGCCGAGGCGCGAATTTACAGAGGCATGCAACGGGTTCTGCGCGAGAATAAGCAGGTCACAATGATTATTGAGTTTGCGCCAGAGCACTTCGAGCGCGCAGGTGAAGATCCGAAAAGCTATTTGGAAATGGTCATGAATGACGGTTTCTCTCTATCAAGTGTAGAGGAGCCAACGGGCGCTATTCATCCAATTAGTATCGCCCAAGCGCTCGAAATGAGGACATTGAATCTTTTATTGCAACGCAAATAAAGAACAAAGGCCAGCGCCACTCGCACTAAGGACGGTGTTCCGTGCCCAGCCAATCTGGATATGGCGCAGCGTCCAGGCGCAGTCCAATAATGCCAAGGCTGCCCTTGCCTGACCACAGAACCCGCAATTCCCGCGAAACATCCTCCGCACCTGGGCGCACTGCCAATTCAAACTCCAACTCGGCCAGTCCGGGCACTGCCTGGTGCAGGTTTGCGCGCTCGGCAACAAAAGAGGCTCCATCCCAACGGCCTAATTCAGCCTCCAGTACCGGGCCATCATGCCCTTCATAAACCTCCACCATGAGTGTCGCCATATACCAACCAGCCTTCACGGGGGGCAAGAAAGTCTCGATCACTTGACCTGCTTGATCTGTCTTGGGGTTAAGCACCAGTGTCGGTCGGCCTTTGTTCCGTCGCTCAACCCGACCTTTCAATGTTCGCATTTGCTGGGGCATGAACCAACGCGATTCTCCGGCATCCAGCATTAAGGGTGTTAGTTCTTGGCTCACGATCGCGTCCTTTGAGTATTGGGCTTGGAGACGGCTCTTTTTTTCTTGCTTGGAGATATCCATTCGGGCCGGATTGGTAAAATTCCACGGCTTTTCGATGATATGCTTCTTTACCGCTTTCATGGCGGTCTCACGACCAAATGTGTGATCAGCGAACATGATCTTTTGTCGCCGTGCAATGCCAGCCAACAAAGCGATATCGTCACCATTTTGGGCAAGCCAAGCATTCAACTCATCAAACGTGTTAAACATGCCAACTTCATACAATGACTGGAAGTCGTAGCCGGCGGCTCGCAATGGATCAACAAGGCCGCTAGTACGCAGAAATAAGACCGGAACCCCCATCATTGCAGCCTCAACCGGCGGCCAGATTAAGTGGCTAGGGTAGTGACCAGCATCAATGAAGACCCGCGCTCCTGCTATTGATTGGTATAGTTCTGAAAAGTCCAACTCACCCACAATCCGACTATCATTAATGTCAAGTTGTGCCTTGTTGTTCTTGCCAACTACCCGGAATGGAAAATCAGAAATTGCCCTAGCCAACTTAAAATATTGATCGCGAAAATATGCATGAAAGTGCAGATAGGATATGGCTGTAACAGCACAACGATCGCTAACTGCTTCTGCCCAGCGATGCAGGACGCGCTCTTCGTCGACCCATCCATTGATTTCTGCACGATTGCGCGTCAAATGTCCGTACCTGTTAGGAACCAGACCCTCATACCCGCAAGACAATACAAACCGCGATTTAAATGCGGGATTTGCAACAATATCGTTGAGCTTTCGAAAGTTGGTTTGTTGACCAACCCAGTTTGGAAATCCCATAACGCGGAAAAGAACGGTGCCCGTGAACCATTCCCCTAGGCCTTCAACGACGTCCGGTTGCCCACCTGCATAAATGATGTCGATATGATCATTGATTAAGGCCTGCAACTCTGGAGTGGCTTGCCCCTTTGTTACATAAGGATTGAAGGCTCGGATTTGCTCTGAAATATCGTTTGCTAGCTTCAGATTCCTGCGCCACGCAGGGTACAATTCGTGCATCTCGTTATGGTAATTCAGATCGGCTTCAGCCGACGGCAAATGATCTAGGGCGCAAACGACTTCTATCCCAGCTTGTAGGAAGAGGGTGACTTCTTGAAACCGTCCAACGAGATGAGGATAATTCCAGTATAATCGCAGCGGCATGCGAGTCACTTACAAAGTCCTAGCTCGATCAACGAGCAGAGCTATTGCTGCCACGTCCCGCTCGCCTACTACTTCAGGCCTGCCGTGCCGTGAAGCAATTATTTTTCCGGGTTCAATAGAACGATGGAGAACAAGGTTCGCACCTATACTCGTGCCATACCCAATCACAACATTTGGCAAAACGACGCAATGAGCCCCAACAACTACACCTTCCTCAAACGTAACAGGTCCAAATATATTGGCTTGCATATCCTCTTCGACCGTTGGGTTTGAAATCGCCGCTGCCCGATAATCGGCCGTTCCAGTGAAGATTGAGCTGTGTGAGGAAACGGCACTGCAGTCCTTGCAAGTTATCGGGTAATTACGATGCCCACCCATTGCGACATATGCGGCAATGTGTACACATGAACCAATCTCCAAGCGGCCTTTCAAAATACAAAAATCATCGATCCGAGTCCTAGCTCCAATGCTGCCACTCACGCCGTAAATCGACACCTTGCGGCTGATTTCTGTGTTTTCACCAACCGATTCAAATCCCATTTCGAGAAGCTCTGTTCTTGAATAATATGGCCCAAGCATCTTTGTAGCTCCCGAGAGTATCATTGCAGCCTTAACCCAATAGTGAGACATCGCGCGTTGTTCAAGACGCCTTACTGAAAGGCTAGAAAGCTTCACTTTTATCAGCTAACCTGAGTGAAAAACTAGACTTGGATGACCCACATAACTACGAGGTGAAGTGCTTTGACGAAGCCAAATGAAGAGCAGTTTTTCAGATTGTTGTCGAAGGTGGTAAATGGATAAGAATATAAGGCTTTTGTGGGCCTACGATCATCCAACAACACGCTATCAAGAAGTTAACCTGTATATCGATGCTGGTGCAGAAGTGGTCATTTCCTTGGGGGACCCGAGTACGCTTCGCTATGATAAGGACTATCACGACGAAACCCATGCCCTATATCCAGATTGGCGTTCAAGTCTGACCCTCCCAGCTTCTGTCGTCGAGAAATTGCGCCGCATTGATCTGTTTCGAAACTCCGGCCATGTCTCAAAGGAGAATGCTGAGTTAATCAATCAGTTTATCGACATCTTGATTGTGCCGGCTGACGCCCCTGTGATTGCCAACATCATGAGCTGGTTTCAGGGCCACTTGCTTTATCGGGTCATGGGAGCGCCTAACCTAAAACTACTTCAAACGAATTTGGCAGCGATCGGAGAAATTGCATCGCGAAGTGGCGGCCGATTGTGGCTGGCACCAGGCCTAAAGAACCTGATACCTTGGTCGGACCCAGTCCTTTCTCGCGATTATGTGACGATAAATGCTTGGGTCTCTCAAGAACGAATTCACCAGTCCTGGAGAGCCGGTACAAGCAATCCGTTGGCTGCAACAGCGATCAGTTACATCGATATTCATCCGTTTTTTGAGGAACAGTATTCCATAGTAAAGTCTGCATTGTCGCGCTACCCCTTTATTGTGCTGGGCAAGAATGACAAACAATCGTATAAATGTGCGGATGCTGAGGTAATTGGCGTGTTACCAACTGATGAGTTACACGCACGAATCGCGACCTCGCGCGTTTTCATTGATTCGGCGACTGTCCCTGAGCACCTGATTTGGCCCCCCATGGAAGCTATGGCTATGGGAGTACCAACGCTCTTCACTAGGTGGTCGGGCCTCGCTGCAGCAGGCTTCGACGATGGAAACGATGAAGCGGCCCTTAAGACTCTCGGTATGTTCGAGGACTTTGATGCGATCGATCAGTTTATGAGCGAGCATGGCAATGATATCGACTTATTGTCTGCGCTGGCTGAGCGTCAAAAGTCTGCTTTCATCGATAGCGTCTTTAGCCGAGATAAAGCCTTGGCAGCGTTTGAAACCTACATGAAACATGTTGGAGCCAATTCGACGCGGGATTGTGACGCTGTTTCGGCCAACACTCTCATGGCGCTAGCACAGCGCTTGCGTCGGCAACCGGCTGCGGCACCACAACAAGGTAGCTTGTCGAGACTGGATGGCGCAGCCCTTGTAAGAACTGAGCGTCTCGTGCGACCAAAGGATTTGCGCGGGCGGACCGGTCGCTTGATCCTAGATGGCGGTGGACAATTTGTACGGCAATGTGAACCAGGGATTGATGCCCAAGGCGCAATTGTACTCGAGAACCTGCCTGAGTTGCCTGCCGGCAACTATATTATGAGCGCAGCATTTAATGTGCTGGAGGGTTTCGGAGAGATCGCTCAGATCAGCCTAAAGACATTAACCGAGGATGATCCAATTGAACAGACAGTCGAGATTAGTACCAGGGCCTCAGGTTATGTTCAGCGGACGATCCCATTCTCAGTTTCGCTGGGCAGCGAAGGGTTGACACGTGAGTTGATAGTTATTTGGCATGGCCAAACGAAACTAGACTTTCTTTCCCTACGCTTTCGCACTGCCGATTGAGAAAATACTGGTGTGAATATCTTTTGGTTCTTTGCGGTATTCGATTGCATCACGTCCCGCTCGCAAATAGTCGTCAACTACGTTTGCCCAGGTCCGAGTTGAACTCATCGAAGCTAGAACACGAGACTGTTCCATAAAGAGGCCGCGATCCGCCAATCCGCGAAGGATTGCATCTGCCATATGTTGTGCATCGAGAGGGTCAAACAACATTCTCGCCCTTAAGGCTGCCGGTATCGAGGCACGGACAATATCCGTCTCTGCCATCACTACAGCTGTCCCGACAGAAACTGCTTCGGAAAACAAAAATGGCATGCCGCCCTCAAACCTTGAAGCGGCTAGTGCTAGGTCGCAGGCGGCGTAAATAGTAGCATGAATTGGCTGCGGCAATCGCGGCAGTGGAATGACCACATCCCACAATTCGTACTTGTCAATTAAAGCTGTAATCGCATCAGAGCCCTCCAAGTTGGCAGTCAGCAAAAGTGCAACTGGCTCTGAGCTTTTCTTACGGACATCCGCCATAGCTTCGATTGCGCGCTCAATATTCTTGTAGGGGCGGTATTGCGTTGCAAAATAAAGGAGTTTTGTACGCTGCACGTTCAGCTTCTTTGCATGCGCAAGCCAATTCAATGACCCATTCATGCGCTTCACCAAACTAGAATGAGCCATTATCTCTGACCAATGGTCGGAGAGCCATTTTCGTGCTGTAGCGCGGGAGGGAATGTGGTCGACATCAAAGTGCCGCATTAAAGCATCGTCTAGCCGCATGGGCGCATGCATTGCTAAGCGCGCCCGACGAGGCTCGACGCCTAAAAATTTGATGACATGATTGCGCCGCACATGCTCTGACACCGAGATTACAGCGCCTGCGCTGCGACCAACGCGCTGTATCTCTGTAGACAAATTGTTAACGTCCGGATTTCGATCAAAAAATTCAGGAAACTCAAGAAATACCACATCTGGAATTTGCACCACATACGGCTTTGACTTGATTAAGCGGCACAGACTCCAGTTTCCCAAAGGCACGATACAGAAATCAATGTATTGACTGCGGTTTATATGCGCTGCCATGCCCGCATAACTTGCAGCGCGCGTTAGCCGCATACCATAGGCCAAGATTCGTTGCGCGATCCCACGGACCCCACGTCCTCCCAACCTCCAGCCAATTAGCGCAACTGCAAAAAAAGGCAACAATGGAATAAACAAAATCGCCAACAGTCCCCAGAGGGGCGTGGACTCGAGCTTTTCTGCTAGCTCAAAGTCAGAAACATCTACCTGGCGTTCCTTAGGCAAGGTTCGCCAAGACACCACGGCCGTTAACAAGCGCGGTCCAAAGTAAACTGGCTTAATGCGACCTCTTGGTAGGTCATAAAGCTGCATCATTTCTTCAACAACTGGCTTACACCACAAAGGTGCCAATATCTCTGCTTTACCAGAATCTGCCTTGTCCCAAGCCGACAACATTTGGGCCATATGTTGCCCGATGCCCTCACCCGCCAAGGCTTGATGGGGCTCTAATTGTATCCAGAAAGCGACCGTCTCATCGCGTATAGTGCATTGATTAGAGATAGCTTTCACCCTTTATTCTACGTCGATTACACAAGGCTGGAACGCCAATCATAACGGATAAATCTGCTACATTAGAGCTGACAACAGCTCCAGCACTAATCACACAATCACTACCAACTCGAATGTTGTGCAAAATCTGGCAACCCAAGCCCAAAAAAGTTCGCGCTCCGATGGTCACACTGCCACCAGTTGTTGCTGAAGGTGCCAAGGTTACAAAGTCAGATGCGATTGAATCATGCTCAATTACCGCATTGCTCCAAATAGAGCCAAATTCCCCGATCTCTACATTCGCGCCAACGACGGCACCCCCTAAGATGACACTGCCATGTCCAATTCGGGCTGACCGCGAGACAATGGCACGAGGATGAGTAATAACTGGAAAGGATGTGTTAGGAAGACGTTTTCTAAGACCAAGGACGACTTTCTCGCGGAGCGCGTTGTCGCCCAACCCGACTACTATCCCGCCGTTATAGCCAGAAGCGACAAAGTCGCTTTCAAGTTGGACTGGTAGACCACAAAACAACTGGCCTGCGATGGCATGATTATCAACAAATCCTAAGACGTCGTAGACGTCTTCACCGGTGATGGCATCGTGAATAGCGCGTGCATATCCCCCTGCTCCGACGATAACAATTGGTGTTTTCACCGTCATGTTGTCCACTTCTAATGCGCGTCGATCAAATGAAAAGGCCACCACATTTTTCGTGTAGCGGCCACCGGGTTAAACGTTCGAATACCGACTATTTTGCAACATTCGATACCCTTTGATCAGTTCGACAATGCCGCGGTCCAGATCCCAATCTGGGGACCAGCCAGTTGCTTCAAGTTTGGCGTTTGACACGATGTAATCGCGCTTGTCAGGATCTTCGCCAATTGGAGCTTCAATAAAGACAAAGTTGGGGACGTGCTGTTGGATTTTGGCGCACAATTCTAGCTTGGACAAATTGGCGCTTGATAAGCCCATATTGAAGCTGCCGCCGCCCATGGTGTCATACTGATTGATGCCATGCATGAAGCCTTTAACCACATCGCGAATATGCACGTAATTGCGCATAAAGTGGCCTTCGAAGATCACAACGGCTCGGTCGGTGACAGCACGCCAAGTAAAGTCGTTCACCAGCAAGTCGATACGCATCCGTGGTGCCATGCCAAACACAGTTGCCAAACGGAACGCAACACCGCCATGACCAACCACTGCATCCTCCGCTTCCATCTTGGACGTGCCATAGAGAGAGATCGGACGAAGTGGCGTTTCCTCGGTACAGAATTGACCCTTTTCGCCAATGCCATAGCCAGAATTGGTGGTCGGATAGAGGATACGTTGTTCCTTCGACAAATTTTTCACGATCATTCGGATCGCATCAGAATTCGTCGTTTGCGCGTTCAGGGGCTCGCGTTTGCAAATTGGAGCACCAACCAAAGCGGCCAGAGGAATTATAATATCTGCGGTCTGCAACAATGGCTTTACGATGCTTTCGTCGCGTGTATCGCCCTTTACAGGGTTAAAGTTGGGGTGATGGCAGACAGCTGCCAGAACCGGGTCGCCTCGCCCATAGGTATCCAGCGCGTCGACTGCATATCCAGCGTCAAGAAGTGCAGGAACAAGAATTGAACCGATGTAACCACCAGCACCGGTCACAAGAACACGGGTTGTCATAGGATGTCTCTCTTTCAAAATAAGTTTGGACCCTCGCGGGCAACTGCCAGCTTTGGCTAAAGCGAACTTGAGCTAAGATCAAGTCAGGCGGTGCCTGCGCGCTCTACCGAGTCTGCCAAATAAGCTTGGATCACCTCAGCGGATGGACCATCCATCACGACTTGACCGCCTCGCAACCAAATAGTCCGCGGACAAATGAGCTGGGCAGTTCCCATATCATGAGTAACTAAGATCAATATCCGAGCGCTATCGACAAGGCTCATCATGCGCGCATAGGCTTTGGCCTGAAACGCGGCATCGCCTGCCCCCAACATCTCATCCAGTAACAAGATATCGCCTTGGAGATACGTTGAGATGGCGAATGCGAGCCTGACGCCCATCCCCGCGGAATAGGTGCGAACAGGGAGATTGATAAATTCACCGATATCCGCGAAGCGGATGATCTCTTCTTCACGCTCAGAAACTTCAGTTGGGCTCAAGCCCATTACCAAGCCGCGATAAAGGATATTTTCACGCCCAGTCGCTTCAGGTTCGAAGCCCAGACCAATATCGAACAAGCCTTGTACCCTACCCCGAACCCGGATCTCGCCGCCATTGATCGGAAGAACACCTGCCAAAGCACGCAGGAGTGTTGACTTGCCGGACCCGTTTTGACCAATCACCGCAACCCGCTCACCGTCTGCGATGGAAAAGCTGATGGATTTAAGAGCTTCAACAAAATCGACATTGTGCTTTTGCTCCGCGCCGCCACCAAACAGCGAGAACAGTTCGCTCTTGATGCTGCGGCGCATTAACGGGCCCAATGGATATTTGAGATTAACGTTGCGCAGTCTTAACTGAGCACCACTTGCCTGTTCTTTTTGGACAGACCCGTCGGAAGCGTTTGGGGGTGTTGTTTTGTCGAGCATGGTTCAGATCACATAAAATAGATGAGACGGGAAGACTCACGTTTGAGCCAAAGCAAGCCAATCACCCAAGCCAAAGCGGTATAAACCGCCCAGATCAAGATATCTTGTCCAGTTGCGAAACTAGGCTGCATAAGCGTAACTCGTGACAGATCCAGCAAAGAGGCTGCGGGATTTAGGTCAGTAAATACCTTCAGGGTGGGTGCCTCGTAAACTTGGCGAGCAACCATATTGGGCGAAAGGTACCAAAGCAGGAACACGGCCAAACTAATGCCATGCTGATAATCCCGAAAACGCATATTGGCGATTCCTGATATCAGTGCCAATGGAACCGCTAACAAGGCAGTCATCAACCAAACGACAGGCATTAGAGCTAACCCCGGCCCTAGCCATTCAGGCTTAAAGAACGCAACGAGTGCGATAGCTGCGAGGGCACTGAAGAAGTAATTCACTGATAGTGATAAAACTAATCGTATCGCAAAGAGAAGGTAGGGAATCCGCGCTTGCCGCACATAGCCTTCTGACTGAATTAGACAGGACGCGCCACCGACTATTGCTCCCGATAGGAGTTCCCAGACCATAAATCCAGAAATAATATAAACAATATAATCACTTAGAGATGACTTGAATATATAGATGGCAACACTAGCGATGATGAAACTGAACGCAATGGGCCAAACAAGTGCCCAAGCTATACCCAAATATGTCCTGCGATAACGACTACGAACATCGGAAGTGACCAAATGAAACAGCAAAAAGCGGTGCTTGAACAGCTCGCCCAGCGTTCCACCCAACCCGGGCTGGATCGCATGATTACTTATGTACCTGCCTGTTTTCATCAGTTTGTTACCTGTTTTGGACGACTACCGATTCGCAGCGTGGGTGTGTCTTAGCTTGATGGCAATACCGTGGCAAAGGCTTCCACCAGCGCATCCATCACCGCGTCATCGATCCGATGTGATGTTGGCAAGTTTATTCCCGAGCCAGACAAATACATGCTTACAGGGCAAGGACGTGCCCATTTGCGATAGGCAGGCATCACCGACAGAGCGTTAAAGAATGGACGAAGATCGATGTCCCGTTGCTTACACGCCTCGATCAGTGCGGCGCGCTTGTCGCTCGGGACCAAGGCGCAAGCAAACCAAGCGACTGGTTCACTACGCGGGTCCGCTTCGATTGGCATTACAACATCGGCAAACCGCGCAAGTTTTAGGCGATAGCGTGCTTCCACATCACGACGAATGTCAAGAATTTCATCAAATCGGTCAATTTGAGCGCAACCAATCGACGCCTGCAGATTCGTCATCCGGAAATTAAATCCAGGTTCGTCATGCCAGTATCGACGTTGAGGATTCATGCCATGGTCCCGCAAAGTCCGGAGCCTTTGCGCCAAAATTGTATCATTGGTCAGGCAAATTCCGCCCTCACCTGTTGTCAGGATTTTATTGGCAAAGAAGGAGAAGCTGGCAATGTGGGAGTATTCACCCACAAACTTTCCCCCAACTTTTGCGCCATGCGCCTCGGCGCAATCCTCAATCACATAAAGCCCATGCTTAGCGGCAATCGCAGCGATTTCGACCATCGGGGCAGGACGGCCGAATACATGAACTGGAATGATTGCTCGTGTTCTTGGTGTAATCGCGCGCTGGAGACCCTCGATAGACATCGCCCAGGTTTCCTGATCAACATCCACAATCACTGGGGTTGCACCAACGTGGATCACCGTGTTGATTGTCGCGGCAAAGGTGAAATCTGGGACAATCACCTCATCCCCAGGACCGATACCCAGCGCAGCCAATGCCAAATGCAAAGAAACAGTCCCGTTAGAAACCGCGATACCCTCAGCCATGCCATGGGAGCGGGCAAACTTAGCTTCAAAATCGCGGATGTATTGGCCTGTGGATGAAATCCAAGTCGACAAAAAAGCATCTGTCAGATTTCGAAATTCTGCTGAGGACAGCAAAGGTTCTGCAACAGGCACAAATTCCGCATTATGGGTCACCTCGGCTTCGAGTAAATGACCCTGAGCGTCGACTATGCCGACCAAGCGGCGACCATTGTGGGCCGGCCCGCTGCGCATCCTCGTTGCCGCAGCGACCATGGCCACGGTGACGCGCGCATCTTTCAAATGCGCACCCTCTCTGATGGCAGCGCGGAGGGTGTCCAAGGTCGCTTCGCCCAGCAACTTGTTGCCCTTGTCCACCACCAGGACAGCACCGACACCGTTGTTCAATGCTTGCTCAGTGGCAACAAATAGATTTGCGTCGGCCGAACAAACGGACGCCCCTCCCACGATTGTGTCGGTGTTACCGACCATGCCATCTGCCATGGAGATCTCCTAACTTAAAGGCGCTGAACTGAAAAATAGTCCAGTGCTGCCTTTCTGCATGCCATCAGTGTGAACTGCATCGAACAGCTGCGATACAGCCCGTATTGGCGAGACTTGTATCAAAAATCAAGGGACCGAGGGCTCCAAGACTTCGCGATGCGTCTCATAGTTTGAGGTCATTTCAGGATCATACAAGACCACTGAACTACCCTCTTGGTCAAACCGGATTGGCACATAGGTAAACTCGTGCATAGCTGCCAAAACCTGAGGCTGCGCGTCAGGTCGGACATAGAACAACAAGAAGCCGCCACCACCTGCGCCAAGCAACTTACCGCCTAAAGCACCAGCCTCCAGCGCGCGCTGATACGCTTGGTCGATAGGACCGCTCGATACGGCGCTGGCAAGACCGCGCTTAAGCTTCCAGCCCTCATCCAAAAGCGCGCCCAACTCATCAAGCGAACGGGTAGGATCCGCCAAAACATCAGCCCCATCCGCGACCATCTCATACATTCGCGTCAGTTCGGCAGTCCGCTCAGCGAAGTTCTTCTTTTTCTGTTGCTCAATACTCCCAGCCTCACGTGTGAAACCGGTAAAGAACATCATCAAACATGATTCCATCTCAGCGCGGCGCGAAGGCACCACTGGACTGGGATCGACCACAAAGTCTTGTCGGGTTTTAAAGTCGATTCGATTCAGCCCACCAACCGCGACCGCAATCTGGTCCTGACAACCAACTGGCTCCTTCAACAAATCTTGCTCTACATGGATGGCCCGACGGGCCAATTCTTCCTGTGACCAGTTGAAGCCCTTCTGGTGCGAAATTGCATGTAAAATCGCCACGGTGAAAGCCGAACTTGAACCTAAGCCTGAACGCGCTGGTAGATCCGCATTATAAACAATCTCATAGCCACAAGGATCATCCTTGCAATACTCATTGAGGACAGCGCGAACAACTGGATGCTCGATTTCATCTATCGTTGCGACCTGCTCAACTTGGCGCCAAACGACGCGATAACGAAAATCGAAGACGGCCGGTAGGGCCCGCATTTGAATATAAACATATTTATTAATGGCAGTTGACAGTACAGCCCCTTTGCCGGAAGCTTCAAACCAAGTGGGATGATCCGTACCACCACCAAAGAATGACACCCTCAAGGGCGTTCTGACGATTATCATACTGAATATCCTATTCTTTTTTATCGTCTGCCAAAACCACGACACATTGATCGTCAGTTCAGAACTTTCGGGATTAGCCATAAAAGGACATCGGACATACCCGAGGCTTGGTCAATATACAGATTCAAGGCCGCTACAAGGGCCGAAACCCATTATCAACAATTTGGATGCTTTGGAAGATTTACATTCCGAGCCGCTTCTCGGTCGGGTTGGAAGCCACCGCTGGTACGCACGCAATTGAAGTACTTTTTGGCTGAGATTGGTTGCTCGGGGCATGTTAAACTCATCCACCCGTCGACAAGCGCCAAAAATTAATTCGCTTAAGTCGCTGCTTTACTCTGAGGTGATGAACTGGTGTCAAGATTATTGCCCATCTTGGCTATCTGACCTTATCCAACTTCGCGGTTTGGGTCTGTTTTGTTTGTTGGCCTCGGTTCGAGAGTGGGACACTAGCCTGATAATGAGGTTGGCTTACCGGTTGTCATACGAGCTGACGGTGATAAATCCTCGTACATCTACTTTACTCCTTCATTTCAGTCATGAGTAGGTCACACATGGTCAAAGGTATTGAAATCGGAAACGCCTCCATGAATGGAGCATTATCTTCTCAGAACGACACAACAGAACAGCGAAGGTTTACTTATCGACAGCTTGCACCTGGGGATGCAGCACCGTGGTTTGTGCAACAATCAACTTCAAATCCAAATTATGTGCTTGATACGGCGGCCGGGCGTTGGATTGTTTTGGCTTTTGCAGTCACTGCCTCGGACGAAATTGGCAAGGCATGCCAAGCTTTTGCAATGGCGAACACGGGTATCTTCAATGATTCCTTTGCCAGCCTGTTTCTTGTTAGCCAAGACCCTGAAGACAAGAGCGAAGCGCGCTTTCACGAGCATCTGCCTGGGGTCAGGGTTTTTTGGGACTTTGATGGGAAAATTGCCCAACTCTACGGCGTTGTGCCCGCAGAAAGAGGTGGCGGCCAAGGATTGCCCGCGCGTCGAATGTGGATGATTTTGGACCCGACTCTACGCGTTAAGCATGTTCAGCCCTTTGAAGACGATGGCTCCGATCGCGAGAAATTAAGCGCTTATCTGCGAGAGTTGCCTGCGCCGTCACGTTTTGCCAATCAAGAACTTCAAGCTCCCATCCTTTATCTGCCTGATGTATTTGAACAAGATCTTTGCACCCAGCTTATTGCGCTTTATCAGGCAGACGGCGGCGTCGAGAGCGGGTTTATGCGCGAAGTCAATGGCAAAACCGTCATGTTGACCGATCCCGCCCACAAGCGGCGTCGAGATTTTCTGATCACTGACCCAAACCTGATTGGCACTATTCAGAACCGCATTTTGAGACGAATTGTCCCTGAGATAAAGAAGGTGCATCAATTCCAAGTAACACGGATGGAGCGCTATATAGTTGGCTGTTATCGAGCGGAAGAAGCAGGACATTTCCGGCAACACCGAGACAATACGACGTCTGGCACGGCCCATCGTCGGTTTGCCGTCTCCATCAACCTAAACTCGGATTTTGATGGAGGCCAAATCAGCTTCCCGGAATATGGACCACGACAGTTCAAGCCGGAGCCCGGTTCGGCGGTGGTGTTTTCTTGCTCACTACTGCACGCGGTTTCACCTGTCACGCGCGGTGATCGCTATGCGTTCTTGCCATTCCTGTACGATGACGCCGCAGCGGTGCTCAGAGAGTCGAACAATGCGCGCCTTGGCGATGGCGTGAACGCTTACAATCAAACGATCACCTGAATTAAGGCGCGATACATTTCCACGATGGTGACAACTCGAAGTGGCTTACATCCACTCGTTTGAAAATTGCCCCCCTTCAAGCGAACAAGAAGTCAGCAGCGGTGATTTGGCTGGTGTTGATGCCGGAGAGGAGGATGGTGCTGGTGCCGAGGGCGACTTGGGTACCACCGGCTACACTGGTGATCGCAAGGCCTGAGTAGGTGGCCCCTGCA
>VYKV01000135.1_pt1 | contig 20471 bp, 17 predicted proteins | sample 5114461 | NCBI WGS metagenome assembly VYKV01 (sample SAMN12291816, study PRJNA351875) | freshwater metagenome | isolation source: freshwater lake | place: USA: Michigan, Gull Lake | collected 2011-07-05 | reverse complement strand
AACCCCCTACTATCTGTGGTCAAGGTTCAGTTTTTAGCTTGGTTATCGCTTTTTCCATTTTAGCTTAAAGCCGTCCTCAAAGGACGGGGTTTTAACCCAAATTTTCGATAAAGGTAAGACCACTGCGAATTTCAATATCTACACGGGCGTTTTTAGTTTTACGTTTAGAATCCTGAAATGAGTGCGGTTGTGCCTCTGGTGTGACACCACCCTGCTTACTAGCATTTGTAACAAAGCGTTCAGCTTTTCTAAAAGCTTGTTTCCGTTCCTCTCGTTGAAATTCGCTGCATTGCCCTTTAATATTAGCAAGAAATGATAATCCTTCTTGAGCAGTCACAGGATTTTTTCTTGCCCAAGAGTAACTGTATCCACCCTCTTGCTGGATAGCGTCTCCTTGAGCTTGTACCCTACCACGATAAGGTTCTGACGAACTCGACATATTAAATATTCAAATTTATTCATTTAAGACAATTATATAGTAATTATCAGCAAAAATGTCAAAAAAAGCCCAAATACTTGATTAGAATCAATTATCGAAAGTTTAGCTATAAAATTATGTAGAATGCTTTCGACGACGTACTGGGAAATTACCTGACAAAAAAAAGTTGATAGAACCAAAACGGTCTATCAACTCTTAAAATTATCTATTCAAGAACTAAAAATTAACGTTCTTGAAAGACGATTTTTTTGTCCAGGGAAGGACGGTTATTCGACTTAGAAGGATACTTATTGCCACCACCGCGGGGAGTTTTATTAATCACCGGTTTACTGCTCGCCGGTGCGGGAACTTCCCAATCGGTTTTCATCCACTGGGGACAATTTTGATCGTAGATCATTTGCAGGGCAGCCGCCGCGATCGCTTGGGGATCGTATTCTTCACTTAAATCCCGCACTAAAGGCAAGAAAGAAGCCATCCGTTCCCCCGATAAAGCCTCTTTTAGCTGATTTTGCAGCTTGGCTAGGCGTTTTGCTTCTACTTCGGCGCGACTAGGAATGGGACTAGATTCCAGACGTTGACGCAGACGCTGTTCAATCTGACGCAACAAACGCCGATCGATCGGTTCTACTAAAGATATAGCAGTTCCCGTTTTACCGGCGCGGCCCGTGCGGCCAATGCGGTGAATATAGGTTTCGGCATTATCCGGCAGATCATAGTTAATAACGTGGCTGAGATTTTCCACATCTAGACCGCGGGCCGCGATATCCGTGGCTACCACTAATTTAATTTTGCCCTCGCGGAAACGTTGCACCAGTCGTTCCCGTTGCACTTGGCTTAAGTTACCGTGGTATTCATCCACCGTTTGCCCCGCTTCTTGCAGTTTGCTGGTTAATTCGGCCGCGGTTTGCTTGGTGCGGACGAAAATAATCGCCGATTCTAGGGGTTCGATCTCTAACAGGGGTTGCAGGACTTTTAATTTCGTCCAACCGCGAGGGATCAGATAAATTTTCTGCTCGATTTTAGCAGGAGCGGCCTGGGGTTGAGAAACCGTCACAGAAACGGGAGATTTCAAGAAATTAGCGATTAAATCGCGGATTTCCCGGGGCATAGTTGCCGAGAAACAGGCGGTTTGACGGGTGGAGGGGGATGCTTGCAGAATTTTCTTAACATCATCGATGAAACCCATACTGAGCATTTCGTCCGCTTCATCGAGGACTACCCAGTTTAGGGATTCTAGATGGAGTTTTTTGCGATCGAGCAGATCGATTACCCGGCCGGGAGTCCCGACCACAATCTGGACACCTTTTTCCAGACTGCGGATCTGACGTTCCATGGATTGACCACCACAGACTGTCAGGATAAAGAGACGACGATCATCAGAGAAATCTTTGATGGCGCTGGCTACCTGTTGGGCTAATTCCCGGGTGGGGGTGAGGATTAAAGCTTGAACGTTAGGATTTTTGGTGTCCATGCGTTCCAGTAAAGGCAGGGAATAGGCGGCAGTTTTGCCGGTTCCCGTTTGCGACATTCCTACCATGTCATGGCCTTCTAACAGGAGAGGGATGGCTTTGGATTGAATTTCGGTGGGGGTGGTGAATCCAAGCGTTTCTAGGTGTTGAAGACGGCTATCGGATAAACCTAAATTGTTGAAACCAGTGGTCATAGGGATTGTTTTGTGGGAATTAAATTAGAAAAATGGAAAAATTAGACTATTTCGCCGTAGAGATCGTAGGTATCGGCCGAAGTAATTCGGACCTGTACGATCGCACCTAGAATCGCCTCCCCTGTCACATAAACCAAGCCATCCACTTCCGGGGAAAAACGAGCGGAACGCCCGATTAACTCCCCTGTTTCTGGGTTTTCCTGTTCGATGAGAACATCGACAGTTTGACCGATATAAGCTTGATTTTTGCGCTCCGAGATTGGTTGCTGAGTTAACATCAACCTTTCGCGGCGTTCGTCCATAATTGCCTGTGGCACTGGATTGGGCAGGTCAAAAGCGGCTGTACCTTCTTCGGCGGAGAAGGTAAACACCCCGACGTGATCGAACTCATGACGCTTGACAAATTCCAGCAGATGGCTGAAATGTTCCTCGGTTTCTCCGGGGAAACCGACGATAAAAGTCGTTCGTAAAACCGCGTTCGGGATAGCTTGCTTGATCCGCTCGATAATGCCATCGTTGACTCGTCCTTGCCAGGGACGGTTCATCGCCCGCAGGATGTCGGGATGGGAATGCTGTAGCGGCAAGTCTAGATAGGGTAAAACATTCGGGGTCTCTCGGATCGCCTCGATAACCTTTGGCGTTAACCCGGTCGGGTAAGCGTAGTGAACGCGAATCCAAGGTATATCGACTTCTCCCAGCGCTCGCAAGAGTTCCGCTAATTTGGGTTCGCCATATAAGTCTAACCCATAATTGGTTGTTATTTGCGAAATGAGAATTAATTCTTGGACTCCTTGGCCGGCCAATTGTCGCGCTTCGGCCACAATGGACTCGATCGATCTCGATCGCTGATCGCCGCGCAGGTGGGGAATAATACAGAAAGCACAGCGATAATCGCAGCCTTCGGCCACCCGCAGATAGGCGACTCCTTCGGTAGTGGTGCGATAACGGGGTAGATTTTCATCAGCGATAAAAGTGGGATCGGCGCTGACTTCCTTGACTCGTTCTCCCGTCTCTACCCGTTCCACGATCTCGACGATTTTCTGATAATCTCCCGTGCCAACAATGGCCACGGCTTCCGGCAATTCCGTCAGGAGTTCATCTTGGAAATGTTGGGCCATACAGCCGGAGATAATAATTTTTTTATTAGCTTCCGCCAGTTCCACGAGGGTGCGAACGGATTCTTCTCTAGCTGCTTGAATGAAACTACAGGTATTAACGATAACGTAATCGGCCAACTCCTCGTCATTATCTACGGGATAGCCAGCCTTGGCCAGCAGTCCTAACATATGCTCGGAGTCGATCCGGTTTTTCTCACAGCCTAGGTGTGAGATAGCGATGGTTGGCTTATTGCCCATGCGATCGAGTATCAACCAAATCTTAAACTTCTCTTTTAATGTTAAGACATTGTGAACTACTCTCAACGGATTTGAGAGCTTCCTGCTTCAATGGGATGCGCTTTCTACCTCGAAAGATAGCAAGTCTTACCTTCCCTCTACAGGCAGGAGTCCTAGTTCCTAAGACCCACACTTTTTCTTGCAACACGACCCGTCGAGCTTGGTTATCGCTTAAGGAATAGTGGTCAAGACCTGTTTATGATAACATAGTTTTTTGGAATTGTCTATATACAAAGTCAGCATTCATGAGGGGAACTGTGGGGCGAATTACTTCGCCCCTTTAAAAGCCCTGTCCCATCGCACTAAGCGCTTCGGGACGAATGCTGACAGTAAGTTAAAATAATTTCCCCCCTGTGGCCCCGTGGCTAGGCCTTGACCCTGTTAAAATGGGTGAGCGGCGCCTGGTTGGGGACGCTAAGAGTAGTAGACGCTGTGAACTTAATTGCAACTTTCAAGACAAAAAACCCGATTATTGGCGTGGTTCATCTCGCCCCCCTGCCCACTTCCCCCCGTTGGGGTGGTAGTCTCAAGACGGTGATCGAGCGGGCTGAACAGGAGGCGACGGCCTTGGCTGCCGGTGGTGTTGATGGTTTGATTATCGAGAATTTTTTTGATGCCCCCTTTACCAAGCAACAGGTGGATCCCGCCGTGGTTAGTGCCATGACTTTAATTGTTGATCGCATTAAAAATCTGGTGGTCTTACCGATCGGTCTTAATGTTCTCCGCAATGATGCCCATAGTGCCTTAGCGATCGCTACCTGTGTTAATGCCCAATTTATTCGGGTTAATGTGCTAACGGGGGTTATGGCCACCGATCAGGGCATTATTGAGGGTCAGGCCCACGAACTCCTGCGTTATCGGCGCGAATTGGGGTCTGAGGTCAAAATTTTAGCGGATGTTTTGGTTAAACACGCCCGCCCCTTGGCAACTCCTAATCTGACTACGGCAGTGCAAGATACGATCGAACGGGGACTAGCAGACGGGGTGATCCTCTCCGGTTGGGCCACCGGTAGCCCCCCCAGTTTTGAGGATTTGGAACTGGCAGTGGCGGCGGCCAAGGGAACACCGGTTTTTATCGGCAGCGGGGCTGATTTGGACAATATCGGGCGGTTACTGCCGGCTGCTGATGGGGTGATCGTGGCTAGTTCCCTCAAGCGTCATGGCAAAATTACTGAACCGGTGGATCCGATCCGGGTGTCGCAATTTGTGGAAACGGCCCGGCAGATCAACGATCAAAAAGCAAAAATTAATAATTCTCTCCCTTCTTTGCCCCTGTCCACATAACCCCTTGCTAGAATGGCGGATAGTTTCAGGGGATAGCGATCCTAAGTTTTTAGGAATTGAAAACGTCCTAATTAACACAATATCGTTACGGGATTTTTCCTTTCGACAAAGTACATTTCGATTTACCTTCGGACTCCTGAATTCTGCTGTAATTTAATCTAAATAATATTATGCGTCGTCGTTCTGTACCTTGGATTCATCGCTACTCCCGGCCCCTAATTGGGGGGGTTTCGATCGTGGGGGCGATTCTGACCGGCTATTTAACCATTACCAAACTGACGGGAGGGGCTGCTGCCTGTACCGCCGGGGCTAGTGATGGGGCTGGTTGTAGTGGTGTTCTTAATAGTCCCTACGCTACGGTTTTCGGGCTGCCCTTGAGTTTGTTCGGTTTTTTGGCCTATATGGCCATGGCGGTTTTTGCCCTCAGTCCTCTATTTATCAATGGGGAAACTCAGAAAAATCTCCGCAAAAGTTTAGAAAATAATACTTGGTTATTGCTGTTAGCAGGGGCGACGGCGATGGCGGTATTTAGTGGTTATTTAATGTATATTCTAGCCACGGAATTAAAGGAATTGTGTCCCTACTGCATCACTTCGGCTTTGTTCGCTTTAACCTTATTAATTCTCACAATTATCGGTCGCGAATGGGAAGGTTTAGGACAAATTATACTGCCGATGGTTGTAGTGGCAATGATTACTTTTGTGGGAACTTTAGCGGTTTATGCGGGAGTAAATTCCCCCACGGTGGCAGGAGGAAAAGAAGAAATTACCCGGCCAATGACAGCTGCTAGACCCCCGTATGGTTGGGAAGTAACCACGGTTCCGGGAAAAGCAGAAATCGCCCTGGCTAAACATTTAAAAGCAATTGGTGCGAAGGAATACGGGGCTTTTTGGTGTCCCCACTGTTACGATCAAAAACAGTTATTTGGTAAGGAAGCTGGAGAAATCCTCAAAAAAGAAGGGGTTTATATCGAATGCGATCCCCAAGGGGTTAATGGTAATCCCCAAGCTTGTCGCGATGCCGGAATTAAAGGTTTCCCCACTTGGATTATTAAGGGTCAAGAATATTCGGGAACCCAAAGATTAGAGAAATTGGCGGAGATTTCTGGTTATACTGGCCCGATGAATTTTAAATATACAGTTCCGGGGCGCAAGTAGAAAAATATTGAGGGGTTGAACCTGGTTCAGCCCCGACATTTTATAGTGTTTGTTCTCTAGATAAAGTAGAACTTGAATTTTGTTCTTAGCAATAGAGGGAGATTGAAAGTTGCCAGATTTTGATCAACCTATACCCCAAGAAAAACTTGACATTATTGAGAAAAATAGAGCCAATTTATTTGCTTGGCGAGGTCAGTTTTCACCCCAACTGATTGAAACTATATTAACTTATTATTGCCCATCTAATTCGGTCATCCTCGATCCTTTTGTGGGTAGTGGAACTGTTTTGCTAGAGGCAAGTTATTTATCCCTAGAAGCTTATGGATTTGAGATTAATCCCGCTGCTTATATCATGAGTCATACCTAGGAATTTATCAATGATTCTCAAAAAAAAGAAGTTCTTAAAAACCTGAGAAATATCATCGATCAAGAATTTCCTTTGAGAATTTTTGAAGTCAGTGACCAAGTAGAAAATTTAGTAGATAAATTGCAAAATACTAGGAATATGCTACCGGATCGGTCAAAGGTTTTATTTGATGCTTTGGTAATCATTCTTGATGTATGTAAGAATAAAATTACTCAGGAATTTATTCAGAAAAAATTTTCACATCTTAGCAATATAATTACTAATCTTCCCTACTCTCAAAAACCGATCAGGGTTGGATTATCTGATGCTCGTTCTCTCCCACTAAAAAATAATCAGATAGATTTTGTTGTGACTTCTCCACCCTATATAAATGTTTTTAATTACCATCAAAATTATCGTCAATCTGCTGAAATCTTAGGATGGGATTTACTCAAGATAGCCAAGTCAGAAATTGGTTCTAATAGAGCAAATAGGAGTAATCGTTTCTACACTGTAGTACAATACTGTTTAGATATGGGTGACATTTTAAAAGAACTGGCAAGAGTCAGCAAGCAGCAAGCAAGAATTGTTTTAATTGTAGGACAAGAATCTAACGTTCTTGGCGTACCTTTTTATAATGCTGATATTATTGAAAAAATAGGTATCAAAGCCAAGCTATTTCAGAAAGTATTAAGACAAAAAAGAAAATTTAAGAATAAATTTGGTAAAGTTATTATAGAGGATATAATTAATTTTATCAACTTAAATAATCAAGTTAGTCAAGAGGTAATAGAACAAATTTCTAGAGAGGTAGCATTCGAGGTATTGGAAAGCAGTCGGCTTTTTGTATCTTCAGAAAACCAGCTATGTTTAGAATCAGCAATTGCCAAAGTCAATAATATTCAAAAAACACCAATTTTAGATAAGAGATTATATATTGATCCTGTTAATATTTAATCTTACCGAATTGAAAAGATTTGATGCTTTTTCACAATTTATTGACTATTGCTATAGTTGTAATTAAACAGTAAACAATCCCAAACCAGCAACTAACTCTAATGAGCTATTTATACTCTTATCGCCATAACTTGACCCAATTATTAGAACAAATTAATTTACAGAAACCTTCGATCAAAATTCCTACCTTTGTTACTCATGACTTGGTAGATACTTATCAAATTTGTCGTCTAATTGATGATTTCATTTTTGAATATTTTCAAGAAAATAGAACAACAGACACAGACATTGCAGACAATAGCGATCAAAAAATCGATGATGCTTTGGATGAGTTCCAGTCTAAAGTAGTTGAAAAAATCCTGAAAGAAAAACAGGATTTTAAAAATATATCTCTCAAAAAGAAGAAAGGATTTAAAAATATTTTTGAGTTTGCTCAATGTGAAAACTTGTACTTATCGAATAAATATGTCAATCTTATCTCCGAAAGTCTAGGTCATACTTTAGAAGAAATTGCTTCTATTAGTTCACAGGTTTTTGTACCAGAAAAAATTCTAAATTTTAAAATCAAAGGTGTGGATTTAGTAGTTTTTAATCAAGGAATAATCAAATACACTCAATTAAAAACTAAAAAAGATACTCTTACTGGTAGCCAGAGTGATCGGAGTATCAATGAATTAAAAATACATCCTAACTCAGTTTTTGCCGCTGCTTTAGATATGGGCAATTCTTGGACAATTAGCAAAACCAAAGCTAAAGAGAATAATATTGAGCTATTAGCAGGGCAAGCTTTTTGGTCAATGTTGGACTTAGATTATGAAACTATCCTGAATAAGTTAAAGATGACAGTCAGGAAAATCGAAAAAGAACTTTATCAAGTTTAGCTACTTTGATGTATAATAAAGAGGTAGATAAGTTGCTAATTATTGGTTATGACTCAGGTAAATCTACAAAAAGCCGCTAATATTCTCGGTGTCACTACCGCAGAAATACTAACATGGCAAAAGAAAAAATTAATCAAAGGTCAGAAAATCAATCAAGTTGATTGGTTATTTGATCTCGAGCAATTAACCAATCTTAAAAATAACCAATCCCCCGGAGAATTGAGAATTTTAAAAACTGTTGAGCCAACTAATTACACGGTTATTGAATTATTTGCTGGCTGTGGTGGTATGGCTTTAGGTTTAGAAAATGCGGGACTAAAAACACAATTACTTGTGGAAATTAACCAAGATTGTGTTAATACTTTAAGACTTAATCGACCGCAATGGAATGTTATAAATCAAGACATAAAAAAGATTAAATTTTCTGATTTTAGAGACAAAATAGATGTTATAGCTGGAGGTTTTCCCTGCCAACCTTTTAGTTATGCTGGGTTAGGGAAAGGATTAGAAGATTTGAGAGGAAGCTTATTTTTTGAGTTTGCTCGTTGTTTACAGGAAGTGCAACCTAAAATCGCTATGGCCGAAAATGTTCGAGGATTATTAAGCAATAAAAAAGGAGAAACCCTGCAATTAATGCTGCAAGCTTTACAGGAAATCGGTTATTATGCTGCTTATCAAGTTTTATCGGCTCAATTTCTCGATGTTCCTCAAAAAAGAGAAAGATTAATTATTATTGCCACCCGTCAAGACCTAAATATTAAACCGATTTTTCCCCAATATAGAAACTATACTATTTCTTTGAAAAAAGCTCTAGAGAATTGTCCAATTTCTCTAGGAGTAGAATATAAAGAAAGAAAAAAAGAGATTATGTCCTTAGTTCCCGCAGGAGGAAATTGGCGGGATTTGCCGATGGATATTCAAAAAGAATATATGAAAAATAGTCTCAAAAATCACGGAGGCCGGACAGGATATGCTAAAAGATTATCTTGGGATGAACCGGCTTTAACTATTACCTGTAGTCCGGCACAAACCCAAACAGAAAGATGTCATCCCCAAGAAACTCGTCCTTTGACTGTGAGAGAATATGCACGAGTGCAGTCCTTTCCCGATGATTGGCAATTTACCGGTAACTTAACCTCTCAATATCGACAGATTGGTAATGCGGTTCCCGTTAATATGGCCTATCATCTTGGTGGCTGTTTAATTAATATGTTGCAAGGGGATTATATCGGGGAAACACAGCCAAAAACTGAACAGTTAAGCATTCCGGGGTTAGAAGTTAATTAATTTTGACTAAAAGTAAATAGCGCTTGCTGAATAAATGTGAAATGTAGGCAAGGTAAGGGTTTGCGTCTTCATCGGCCCGCGTCCTGTAGGGGCGAAGCATTCGGGCAATAACCTATCGGTGAAACCGTAGATTTTCTATCCGAATGCTTCGCCCGTACTTTTTCAGCAAGCCCTAACTATTCGTAATTACTGACACGCAAAAACTATTGATTTAGGATAAGTAGGGAGGCACAATTATTTGTAGGATGGGTTAGCGGTAGCGTAACCCATGCGGGCGTTGGGTTTCATGCTTCAACCCAACCTACGTTCTGACACGCAAAAACTATTGATTTAGGATAACAAATACAATTATAATACTTTTGAATCACCGATAACTGTTTCAGTTTTATTTTTAGACGGTATAGGGAATCTCAATAAATGGATGTTGATTGAGATCAAAATCTTGGGTATTACGAGTGACTAATTTGAGATTATAGTAAAGGGCGACCGCTGCTTGAATGGCATCGGGCAATTTCCATTGAATAACCTTTTTGTTAGGCTGTTTAGTTGCCTTTTTTTTGATTTGTTCACGACGGATTTGAATGACTAAATCAGTGATGTTGACATCTAAGTCTATCAGGGGAAAATGGCTTAACAACTCTGCTGCTTTTTCAAAGGAATTATCATCATCAAAACCAATGAGAACTTCGGCTTTAGTAATGACAGAAATATAACTTTCATCTCGGTGAGCTTTGAGATAAACTGTAGCTTGGGTAATACCATTAAAATGGTCGATTAAAATACAGGAGTCTATTAATCGTTTCATATCCACTCCTCCCGAATTTTTTGCTGATATTCTAAGCCATCTCCTTTAGTCCAGATTCCCTTGGTTTTATCTAATAAATCTTCAAAATCTGCTTCTGTCTTTTCATCCTCAACTACTTGAATGTTAATGGCTAACTTTGTTCCTGCTTTAAAGGGTAAGTTAGAGAGGATAATCTTCTGAGAATGATCGATGATTAAATAGGTTTGATAACTATTCATAATTATTGACAAGCAGAAACTATTGATTTAGGATAACAAATACAATTATAATACTTTTAAATCACTGATAACCGTTTCAGTTTCATTGTTCTTAACAAAACTTAATATACTTCAATTTTCTCAAAAAAATCGACCCGCCTAACGGCGAGAAAAAAGTTAAAAAGGGGGAATAAATAATCAGTTTTTAATAACCAGATTTTGTAGGACGGCGAGGAGTATAAATATTTTCAAAATGTATCTTAGAATACAGTTTAAGGGGGGGGAATGTGTATGGTTGTTCAAGAGTCGCCTTTGGGTTGGGCTGTTGCTTAATCTGGACTACCGGATCGAGAAATGGAGGAAGCTACTTTGTTAGGATTTTACCCGCAAATAATTAGCACATTTTGTTCTATAAGTCAATTAGAATCGCTTGATGATTTGCCTAAATATTTGAGTCAAGTTACTGAGGGAAACAGATAAGTAATAGTTTCTCAAATCGAGAACTTAAGCGATGTAGTGCAACTTCAAAATTTTCAACCAATTAACAGGAGGTTATCAATGAATTCTCAAACTACTGTACGTCTTGCCTGGAGTGTAATGATTGGCGTAATCACGCCCTTAATTGCGCCGAATTTAGCCGAAGGTGCAAATTTACGAACTCCTATGATCAATGAAGGTTATCTTAGCTTTCGGCATTCTGGTCCGACATTTAATGGCGAAGAGCGAACTGGTTGGACAGATATACGTCACCCAGCTTATTTCAAAGGTACTGGTGGACCGCAAATATTAACCACAGACCCTAATGGTATTGGCTATGATCGCTCAGATTTCCATGTTGATGTACGAAACATTATTGTAAAGGATGCCAATGGAGTTGAGGCAAATCCTAATATTGAGCGCGACTATGACTTTGCCAACCAAATTTATGCACAACTGGGAATTTCCGTCTTAAATGCTGGAAACGTTTCTACAACTTATAATAATATTACATTTCCAATAACACAACCCGGAGAAGTTAATCTTATTCTAGCGGCTAATAGAGCGGGAAGTGTTACAGTCAATAACTACTACATTCGTGATTTTGATGATAATCCCAATCCTCAGACCAATCCCCCTTCTGGAACTTTCGGTTTAACTAGATCACCAGAAGATTCTCCAAATCATGGCTTATTAATTATTGATCCTGCTAGAGGAGCCAGGTCTGATACGTTGGCCCACGAATTAGGACACTTTCTTATTGACGATCAAAGATTTGCAGGAAATAATCAGTGTAAGACTGTTCACTCAGGTGTCGCTACTGATTTAATGGCGTGTGGGAATAGAAGGACTATTCCAGAAGAGCAGCAAAAAGGATCTGGGAACACTGCTCCTTCTGGACCTGGTCAGAAAGTTGGTAATATAGGTGGACTATCACTATTTGACGGTGAAAAACTTCGTCCCAAGGGCAGTGCAGGGGCTTTCGATATTCCTCAAATTGCTGGAATTCTTGATAAGGCTAGTGACGGCAACTCTTATGTTCAGCGTCAAGACAATGGTTTTACTCATGGTGATCGCGCTGATTTTGACTGGGTTGAAGATAATATTCCGCTTGAACTTGCAGGAGCGGGACCAGGTGGAGATAATCTTGCTGACAATCACGATGGTGTTGATTTCATGATTTGGGAGATCGGTAACATTGCTGCGTCTTCTCATCCAAATCCGGATCACGATCATGGTGATTGGTCAGAACTCAAGCTCGGACGATTTAATGGCAATACATTCCAAATTGTCGATGTGATATCTCAGATTGCCCGTTATGCGGATATGGATGTTGACGCCTCTGGTCAGTGGTCTCCTAAGGAATCGGCCTTAGATTACATCATAGAGTTTTCATCTGATAGCATTAACTGGGTACGCGGCACGCTGAATTCAGTATTTGAGGATGGTTGGACTCTCGCCAGTAAAGCTGAAGACTATGTAGCTCGATGGTTTACCGACATAGCAGCTAAGTTTGTAAGAATTGCTGCTCAACCATTAGGAGGCAATCACGATGGAAATACCCAAATTGATGCCTTAATTGCTGGTACAGCTAAAGACTTTGGAGATGCCCCTAATAGCTACAAGACCCTACTTGCGTCAGATGGTCCTCGTTATGACGAAGGTGTTCTTCAAAGACTGGGAGCGCAATGGGATAGTGAAATTGACGGTCAACCCACGATATTAGCTGATGGGGATGACAAGAGTATCTTGGGAGGATTTCCTGTCGCTGTAGATGACGAAGATGGTGTAATCTTTGGAGACAGTTGGGTAGATGTAACTTTTAACATTTCTCGTCCAGATCCTAACCCCTATCAACTCCGTGCATGGTGGGATACTAATTACAATGGAGTCTTTGACCACACATCAGAACTCTACATTGATGATTTACTCACCCTAGCGCCAGGCATCTTTACCAAGCGTTATAATCTAAGATTCAATCCCAAAGCAGATGGTCTTTATAGTCGCTTCCGTCTTACTTGGGACCCGTTAGATTTGGACGTGAAACCGTTTGGTGAATATTACTCTAAAGCAGACTGTAACACCACTGATGCAGCAGCAGGAAACTGTGTCTCTCACGGTGAAGTAGAAGACTACGTTCATGTTCCCGAACCCAGTTCTATCTTTGGACTTCTCGCTTTCGGGGGACTCGGATTAATGGGACTTCGCAAGAAACGTTAATCCAATAGTTAGGGTTTGCTGAAAGAAGCTAGATACAATTAATTACACATATCTAATACTAAATCCGTTGAGTAACGCACAGAAAACGGGTTTCTCGGAGAAACCCGTTTTCTACTCATGCACTCATGCAAAAAGGGGAATAAATAATCAGTCTTTAATAACCAGATTTAGTATAACTACTTCTTGCATGAGTTCCTATCCTCAGCCAGAAATTGATTTTGTCTGATTCTACTGTCTGGAGTCTGTAGGGTTGATTCATGAATCAACCCTACCCCAGCAGCAATTGATTTTGTCCGATTTTACTGTGCAGGGGGAATAACTTCTAACGGAATACTTTCAGTTTCTCCCTCTTTGGATGGATTGACATCGGGACTTTTTTCGGCATCTGGAGTTTTTTCCACCGCTTTGGTTTCTGGGGTGGGGGGATTTTCGGGGGGTACTTCTGGACTGGGGTTATTTTCCGGGATGGGAGTGAATTCTACTGGGGTTTCGCTTTCAGGAGACGGGGAAACTTCAGGGGAAGCTTCGCTATTACGGGTTGTTTCCGCGGGAGTTTCTTCTATCCGGGGAGATTCTGGGGTAGTTGCGGGGGTAGTTGCGGGGGTAGTTGCGGGGGTATCTGGGGGGGTGTCTTCACTGATGTTTCGTTCTTCCTGGGGACAGGCTGCCGATTCTAAACCGAGATGACATCGGACTTCCTCCCGTCCCAAAGACACGGCAATTCCCGACACGGACATTAATAAAGCTAGGATGGGTAAGATATTCTTCATAAAATTAGACTTGATTCTACTCCTCGACATCACATTATCTATTTTAGATAGGATCGAACTGATATTGAGAACCCTTTGGCCCTTCATTGCCGCGATTAGCGCGCACTAGGGGAACTTGATTAAAAATGTTAAAATCCGTGGTGCTTCCCTGCAAGGTGATTCCTCGATTTAAAGTTTCGACTACAGTAGCACGGTCAGAACTTTTAGCGATCGCTTCTCCTAATACTTTCATGGTATCGTAGGCGGTAGCAGTACGCCAACTGACGCGACCGCGCCAACTTTTCAGCGCATCTTTGGCAAAAGGATCCGTTGCTTGGAAACTCCAAGGCACTGCTAGAACTAATCCGTCGATGCTATCTGCTCCTTGAATAAGTATATCGGGTGTATAAAGTTCATTTCCGCCTAATAAGAGCATTCCTGACGATTCTTGGGCAATAGCCACGGCTTGATTTATGCGATCGCCGTCTTTACTCAGGGCCAAAAATACCACCCTAGCGCCGGCTTTTTTGGCCTGATCTATGGCGGTTTTAGCGTTAAAATTGGCTTTAGTTGTGTCTATTTCCTTAACTATCTTGCCTCCCGGTTCTTTTATCGCTTTAGCAAAGGAATCCCTTAATTTTTGACTATAGGGACTATCGGAATTATAAAAAAGAACCACTGACGGAGAATTCTCTTGCTTACTAGCATAATTAGCCAAAGTTTTGGCCACCGCTTCCAGATAACTACCTAAAACTTCCTGAGACTTATCCTCAAGGGGAATAGTTTTCAGGGTTGATTTTCCCGTTTGACTAACACTGGTAGTCAGGGGAGAAAGAATCGCTAATCCTTCTTTTTCGTAACTTTCAATCGCTTTTTGACTAAAAGGATCGATTCCGTGACCCATAACTGCCAAAACCTGACCGGATTGAATCAGATCATCGGCTATCGCTTTTGATTGTAACCCACCGCCATCATTAGCGATGACTATTTCCAAAGGATTACCAGGATTAGAATTATTAAACTCCTCTTGATACCTGGCCACACCTCGGAGAATTTCCTTGGCACTGTTGGGGTCGTTAGCGATGGGGACAACGACGGCTATAGTATTTTGATTACCTTTTTGTCTAGCTTTGGCGTTATTGTAATAGATTTTGCCCTCCGGGTCGTTTGCTTGGGGAGTGGCTGCCGGTTGGTAAGCTGCGATCGCATTTGCCCAATCTTCCTTTTTAAAGGCCGCTGCGCCTTTTTCTTTGTTAGGAGTGGAATTAAGCAGTATTTTCTCACCTTGGCTAAATAAATCGGGATTTTTAGCCGTATTACTCACAAAAGTTGCCTTGGGTTGCTTGTCTGGGGTTTCTTCCCGGACAACTTGGGGAGTATCGGGTTTGGGAATGAGCATTTGCAATAGACTCCAACCCCCTAAACCTGCGGTTAAAGCGGTAATTATCAAAGCGAAGGGAAGTAACCAGTTAGATTTTTGGCCGACTCTAGTTGTAGCACCCGGGGAGACCACAACCGTGGTTTTAACCGTCGTTGTTACGGGATCCATCGCTTCCCTAGGCAGGAGGGTTCATGACCTCCCGCAATCGCTTGCGTATAAGGTTTACCATCTTTAGGGATACCGTCACATTGCCAAGTAGTCATAATCAGTTATCAGTTATCAGTTATCAGTTATCAGTTATCAGTGGGTAAGTTATCAGTTATCAGATTTGAGTTTTAGGTGAGCAGTATGTGTTAAGTGAGCAGTATTAAATAGCAGTTTCTTGCCATCTTTTCACTGTTTACTGATTACTGTTTACTGATCACTGTTTACTGATCACTGTTTGAGGACGTTGTCGTAAGCTTTGGAAATAGAGGCCACCGATAAGCAGTAAAAAGAGGATATAAGCAACAATTTGACTAATATAGAGGTTTTGACGATAACCAAACAGAGATTTGAGGAGGAGTCCGGGGAAAGTGCGATCGCTCAAAATTTGGGAACCGTCCCAAACTTGAAAACCGAGAAGACAGGAGGAGGGGAGAGAAGGACAGAAATTTTGATAAAAAGGGTCAATTTCACTTAAAAGACTGATTCCTGCGTCGATATGTTTCAAAACACCGATGAGTAATCCCGCAACGATTAAGAGTAGGAAAGTCCCCATAATTTGGAAAAAGAGACGGATATTAATTTTTACTCCCCCTGCAAATAGGAGAATTCCCAACAAAGTCGCGACACTTAACCCTGCTATCGCACCGAAGGTTTGTAGCTGCCAATCTTTTTGGAATTGGGCTAGGATAAAGAGAACTGTTTCAAATCCCTCCCGCAAGACAGCGATAAAAACGAGCAGAAAAATCGCTTTTCCTGCCCCATTTTCCGATTTTAAACCCGCTTTTACCGCATTTTCTACCTCAGATTTCAAATATTTGGCCTGTTGAGTCATCCAAATTAACATCCAACTCAACATCAAAACGGCAATCAGTCCAAAAGTGGCGGCCAGTAATTCCTTGAGCATTGGTACGAATGGACTAGGAGAGGCATCCACTTGAAAAAGGATTCCCCCTAGCAAAATACCGACCAAAACACTAGCGACTACTCCTGCACCAATACCACGATACACCCATGAGTTAAGTTGCGATCGACCCGATTTTTGTAAACAAGCGAGGACAATTCCCACCACTAAAGCGGCCTCGAAACCTTCCCGGAGAGTGATAATAAAAGTGGGTAAAGCGGAACTGAGATTCATAAGCTAGTCGATAAACTCTAACTTTGATCCTAGCTTAAGCAAAATCCCGCAGCATCTTGCGAATTTCCAGATTGTGTAATTCTTCTTGTCCGATCATACCGCGAGCGAATTCTTCTAGGTAAATACTGGCATCTTCGACGGTTTCTAGGAGTGCTTTGTACAAATCAAGGGATTTTTTCTCATGATTGAGGCTCTCACTCAAGATTGCTTTGATATTATGTTCATAGCTTTCCTCGATGGGGGCAATTTTTAAGCTAGGATGACCTTCTAAACCGGTGAGAATTTCCCCAACTTGTTGCGCGTGGGTGAGGGACTCCGTGGCCTGAGTCTGGAAAAATTGGACGATGGGGATGCGATGGGGCCCTGTCACCATCAGGGAATAGTGGGTGTAACGGACAACTCCCGCTAGTTCAAATTCCATGATTTCGTTCAGTTGTTCGATGGTTTTGTCTCTGTCTAGTTCTCGCATAAGATTCTCAATAATTTGTCTCTCATTGCAATTGTAGCTAATCCAGACTGGCTAAATAAATCTTAAAACCTTGTTGGCTAATATCTTTAGGCTTTTTTGCCGTCAAAAAAGTGCCAGATATTGGAGCAATCGGGGGGAAATTTTAGGCACTTTTTCCCTGAAAATGCCTAAAACCCCACACCCCACAAAAAACCTTTTCAGCAAACCCTAGGTACTGAATCGAGGCGATCGAGTCAAAAGGATTTTAGCTGGGGGAATAGCAACTCAAGAGGTCATTAAAGGTTTCATTTTGCCTTAAACCATCGAAAACAAAGTTATTACGCGCTAATTCGCCGCAAATATCCGGTTCTATGTCTAGAGCTTCCCGTAAACAGTCGATCGCTTTTTGTTGTTGACCGAGGGCGGCATAACAGCAGGCGGAATTATACCACGCATAGCGATCATCTCGATCGATTTTTAACGATTCTTCATAACAGGCGATCGCTTCTGTTAAACGCTGTAATTCCTGTAGGATCACACCCTGTTGATACCAGGACCAGTAATCTTGCGGTCGGATATCGAGGGCGGTACGATAATTAAATAAAGCCTCTTGGGGATTGCCCCAATCCCGGAAAGCGTCGCCGCGACGATACCAGGCCCAATAATCCCGGGGTCGCGCCCCTAGGGCCAGATCATAGGAAGTGATAGCGCGTTCGTAATTTTTGAGCAATCGATAGGCCTCTCCTTGCCGGTAGGCTGCCCAATAGTCCCCCGGACTATGACTTAAGGCTCGTTGAAAACAAGCGATCGCTTTTTCGTAGTCTTTTAATTCTTGCAGATAAACACAACCTTGATCGTACCAAGCCCAATAGTTATCATCCTTTACCTGTGCGGCGTTAGAGTAACTTTCAGCCGCTTCTTCATACATTCCCAAGTCTTCTAGTATCATACCCCTTTTGTACCATGCCCAATAATCATCTGGATAATATTCTAAGGCTTTTTCGTAGCTGATTAAGGCTCCAAAATAGTCCATTCTTTCTCTTAAAATATTGCCTTGGTCATACCAGTCCCGATAGGTATCCGGACGGCATTCGAGCGCTCGATAGACAGTAAATAGATAGGTCATAGTCATCAATCTCTAACAATTGCATCCGTCAGTCTTATCAGTTATCAGTTATCAGTGGGATTGTTCGGTGGGCAGTGGGAGAACTGGCGATCGCAATTGACCGCCATTCCTATTTATACTTTTAGAACAGGTCTAGATCCGTTAAAGCGCCGAGACTGCTAGAGGAGACTAACTTAGCGAATTTGCCGAGAATTCCCGTTTTATAGCGTGGGGGGTGCGGTTGCCAATTGGCACGACGACGGACTAATTCTTCCTCAGATACATTTAAACTCAAGAGACGCTGACGAGCATCAATAGTAATTTGATCCCCTTCCTCTACTAGAGCAATTGTACCACCTACTGCCGCTTCTGGAGCGACGTGACCGACCACCAGACCGTAGGTTCCCCCGGAAAAACGACCATCGGTAATTAATCCCACGGAATCCCCTAAACCGGCGCCGATAATTGCCGAAGTGGGGGCCAACATTTCCCGCATACCCGGTCCGCCTACTGGTCCCTCGTAACGGACAACCACCACATCCCCGGCTTTAATTTTTCCGGCTAAAATTGCCTCTAAACAGGTTTCTTCCGACTCAAACACCCGCGCGGGTCCGGTGATTACCGGAGTTTTCACGCCGCTAATTTTGGCCACGGACCCCTCCGTGGCCAGATTTCCTTTTAAAATGGCTAAATGACCCTCTTTATAGACAGGATTGCTAAAAGGACGGATAACGTCTTGGCCTGACGGCGGTTGGTCGGGAATATCGGCTAAAATCTCGGCGATAGTCTGACCGCTAATGGTGAGAGCATCCCCGTGCAGTAAACCATTAACCAGCAGAATTTTCATCACTTGGGGAATACCGCCGGCTTTATGTAGATCCACGGTAACGTAACGCCCGGAGGGTTTAAGATCGCAGATAACCGGTACACGCTGCCGGATAGTTTCAAAATCATCGATCGATAATTCTACCCCGATGGTGCGGGAAATGGCTAAAAGGTGCAGCACGGCGTTAGTGGAACCTCCCACCGCCATAATTACCGAAATAGCGTTTTCAAAGGCTTTACGGGTCAAAATTTGGCTAGGTAGAATCTGTTTTCTAATCGCCTCGACCAAAACCTTGGCCGATTCTTCAGTACTATCGGCTTTTTCCGCATCTTCGGCGGCCATGGTCGAGGAGTAGGGTAAACTCATCCCCATGGCTTCAAAAATGGAAGACATGGTATTAGCAGTAAACATTCCACCACAGGAACCGGCGCCGGGGCAAGCGTTGCGTTCGATTCCGATGAGGTCTTCTTCACTGATTTTACCGGCGCTGTACTGTCCCACGGCTTCAAAGGAACTGACTACGGTTAAATCGCAATCTTTGTAGCGCCCCGGTTTAATCGTGCCACCATAGACGAAAATAGCGGGAATATTCATCCGGGCCATGGCAATCATTGCTCCTGGCATATTTTTGTCACAACCCCCGATAGCGAGGACTCCATCGAGACTTTGACCATTACAGACGGTTTCAATGGAATCGGCGATTACTTCCCTAGAAACGAGAGAATATTTCATCCCTTCTGTTCCCATGGAAATTCCGTCACTAATGGTAATAGTCCCGAAAAGTTGCGGCATTCCCCCCGCTAATCTGGTTCCTGCTTCGGCACGCATTGCTAAATCATTAATTCCCATGTTACAGGGGGTAATGGTGCTAAATCCGTTAGCGATGCCGATGATTGGTTTGCTAAAGTCCTCATCCCCAAAACCTACCGCTCTTAACATGGCCCGATTAGGACTGCGTTGGGTACCTTGGGTAACAATGCGACTTCTGTAGTTATCTGCCATAACTTTATCTTTCTCCAATGGCGGCTGATGTGTGCGATCGCTGCTCAAGTTCTCCAATCGCACCTTTATTTCTATTTTCTGACTTTTGGCCGCTCTGAGCAGGTTTTGGGACAGCCCATCTCTAAAGAAAATATAAAACTGCGGGATTATTCAGGGGACAGGAGGCAGCCATCAGGAATCAGCAGTCATACTAAATCCGTTGAGTATAGGCTACTTATGAGGACAGGCACTCATGCAAAAGGGGGAATAAATAATCAGTTTTTAATAACTGGATTTAGTATAAAAAGTATCGGAGGGGGGGAAGCGCCAGAACTGCAAAAGAGCAAGTTTGAGCATTTGTACTAAAATTTCCTCTGGGCAGTTTCAATGCAGTACAGCTTATCGGTAAAAGCATCCATAATTAGGGTCTGCTGAAAAAGTTTTTCGGTGGGGGTTGGGGGTTGGGGGTTGGGGGATGGGGGATGGGGGATGGGTTTTACCGATTTTCAGGTGGTCAACTACCTAATTTTCA
>VYKV01000103.1_pt1 | contig 21263 bp, 18 predicted proteins | sample 5114461 | NCBI WGS metagenome assembly VYKV01 (sample SAMN12291816, study PRJNA351875) | freshwater metagenome | isolation source: freshwater lake | place: USA: Michigan, Gull Lake | collected 2011-07-05 | reverse complement strand
TAAAATTAAAGTGAGGATAAATAAACCGATTAAATGCCACCGTTGACGAAACCAGATATTAAAGCAGATTAAGGTAAGGCAAATATAAATAATTAACATCACTCCTAAAGATAATTTACCTGTGGAGTAGGTACTAAAAGGAAGCAGACTAAAAAAGGTGGTAATTTGCAGTAATAACTCTAGAGGGTAATAGAGAATACTAGCGCTGATACTGCCCAAAGGGGGATAAATTAAGCCTAAAAAGGCAGTAAAAACTCCTCCTAAACTAATCAGGGTAACTAGAGGAGTTGTGATAATATTAATGGGGATACTATAAAGAGCGATCGAGTTAAACGTAAACATTAATAAAGGCATAGTCCAGAGAGTAGCAGCTAGACTAATAGCTATAGGTTCAGCGATTAAATTAGGGAAATAGTCAATTTTATTTTTCAGTAAAGGAACGGTAATAATTAATCCCAAAGTCGCTAAAAAACTTAACTGAAATCCTAAATCCCAAATCCAGAGAGGTTGCCATAATAATAGAATTGTAGCCGCTAGTAACAGGGAACCTAAACTATTAACTTGTCGATTATAAAGCAGACCGATTAATGCCCCAATTCCCATCAAAATCGCCCTCAAGACTGAAGGTTGTAACCCGGTTAAAGTGCCGTAAACTATTAAGATAGTAATGGCAATAATAAACTGTTGTTTGGGGGATAAATTGCGAGTAATAGTTAAAACAAACCCCAACAAAATAGCCACATGAAAGCCAGAAGCTGCTAAAATGTGAGCTAATCCAGTTTTAATAAATAAATCAGTGATTTTTGCTGGCAAATTAACCGCTTGTCGTCCGAGGGTAATCGAACTTAATAAAGTCCCTTTTTCCTGGCCTATTCCCTGAATTTGTGCCTCAACAATGCGCTGACGAATCTGCCAAACTCCCCAAGTCGGTGATTTTTTATCGATAATTATTTCCCCTTTTAAACCAGCAAAAGCACCCTGACGCGCTAGATAACTAGCAAAGTCAAAAGCACTGGGATTATTGGCACGACGGGGACGATAAAGTAATCCTTTAATTGTTATTTCTTGTCCGGGGTAAACCTGATTTTCTGCTAGATTTGGTAGAGTAACGTAGAGTTTACCCGCGGATTTTTCTGTCGGTAAATTCTTGAGGCTAAATTCTTTTACTTCTAACCAAAATTGTAAATTTTCTCGACGATTGAGACGAATTTCTGATATAATACTGCCCGTGATTTTAATAGAGTTAACCACATTATTTTTTAAAAGATTACTGATATCGTTTGCGCTGGGGTAAGGAGTACGAATTTCTAGATAAACAACGGCAAATATAGCTATTAATCCCCCCATCAGCCAAATTTTTCTAGGGGGACTTTGCCACCAAAAACGACGGATAAAAATCGTGGTTAATAGGGTAATTAGACTAAGAATAACAATTCTAATTACCACTTCTTGCCATCGGTTTAACTGCGGACTAAAATCTACCAGACCTGTAGATAACAATCCCAAAATATAGGCTAAACCGAGAATAACGCTATTAGGGCGATTCATAGAAATTTTTGTCAAACAATTTCAGAATTAGCGGGCATTATTTTTACCTAATATCAGCGAAAATCGAGATTAAAAAGTAACTTAGCATAAACACTATGGGGATCATTAAATGTAGGTAACTTCAATAATTCCTGCTGAAAATTTTGCCATTCCTGCGTCAAAGGGTGATTATTTTTAGTTAGAGGAGGAAGATAGGTTTGCAATAAATTAGAAAAAAGTTCTTCTTGCCAACTTTGCGATCGAGGATATTCTTTAAGACTCCAATCATCTCCTAATTTAGCTGTTTTGGCCGCGTATTGTACTGCCGCTTCTAGGCCACCGATTTGATCAACTAAACCAATTTTAACCGCATCTTTTCCCGTCCAGACGCGACCTTGGGCCACAGTTCTAACCTTGTCTGGGGATAATTTTCGCCCCTTGGCCACCGTCTCGATAAATAAATCATAGAACCGATTAACTGCCGCTTGATAAATTTCTAATTCTTGGGGATTTTTCGGTCTGGTAATAGTAGATAGATCGGCTAATTGTCCAGTTTTCACCGTATCCCAATCGATGCCATTATTATTAGCAATCTTCTGGATATTTAACAATAATCCAAACACACCGATCGAACCAGTAATCGTATCATTATCGGCAAAAATTCTTTGACCCCCCATCGCAATCCAATAACCCCCAGAAGCAGCCACATCACCCATAGAAATAATTACTGGTTTTTTCGCATCTAAACGCTTAATTTCTCGCAGAATCACCTCAGAAGCGGTGGCACTTCCCCCCGGACTATTAATCCTTAAAACTACCGCTTTTACCTCCTCCTTCCCTTGTAATTTTCGCAGTTCCTTAGCCAATTTATCCCCACCGATTTCGCCTCTATCTCCCTGACCATCCACAATTGTCCCTTCTGCATAAACTATCGCTATTTGATCGCTACTATCTCCCCCCTCATCAGCGAGAGAACTAGCATAATTAGCTAAAGAAATTTGCGAAAAAGAGCCAGAGTTTTCCTCCTCATTAGTTTTATTTTTTGCTTCTCCTGTCAACTCCTTTGCTAAAACAATTACTCGATCTAAATGGGCCACTTCATCAACAAAACCCGCCTTTTTCGCTGTGGTTGCTTCCAGAATACCTTGAGTATCAGAAATAGTTTGCACTTGTTGGGGGGTTAAATTGCGACTTTTGGCCACTGTGGCACTATAATTAGACCAAATTGTATCGAGTAGGGTTTGCAGCTGCTGACGATTCTGGACACTTAAATCCTGACGCGTATAGGGTTCCACCGCACCTTTAAAAGAACCCACTTTTACCACTTGCACCCCGACACCATATTTTTCTAGTGCATCGGCAAAAAAGGTTTGTTGACTACTTAAACCATTAATTTCCATTCTCCCCACGGGATTAATAATCACCTTTTCAGCAACGGAAGCGAGATAATATTCCTTTTCCGTCCATTCCATATCGTAGGCGATAATTTTTTTACCCGATTGGCGAAATTTTGCCAAAGCTTGCCGCACTTCCGTCAGGGTAGCATAGCCATATTCACCGACAGTGCCGCGACCGTAGAGTAACAGACCGACAATATTATCATCAAGGGCGGCCTTTTCGATCGCCGCTATCACCTGTCGTAAATTTAAAGTGGTCCGACTCTCACTGGTCAAACTATCGGCTAAACTAGAACTAGGGGGAGCATCGCTGATATTGGTGGCTAAGTTAAAAACTAAGACTGATTTTTCCTTAACTGAGGAGCTATCGCTAGAAATCAGGGAAGAAAGCAGTAAAAATGCTAATCCCCCCACACCTAGGGACGAAAATACCAATAATCCCAATAAAGTTCCCAAGCAACTAGCGAAAGTTTGTTTAAAAAACTGACCCATCGGTTTTCATCTACTACTAATTATCCTGTTTCCTATTGTAGGGATTCCCCGCCCAGAAACAAGTTTTTTATCTGACTGCCTGACACATCTTGGTGAATCACCGACAGGTTAAGACACGGATGCGAGAGAACCAAATTCGGTCAAAGAAATCTTGTTCAGCTGGCTTGGACGCAAAAACTGGTTCGAGGGATGAAACCCTTATAGGGAAAGACATTTGGCGATTTTTGTCAATTGTTTTCGATCTAGAACGAAAGTAGTCTAGATTTTTTACTTCTATCTTTGACATTTTTCTTGACTTGAATATTTTTTGAGAACTTTTTTAGTTTCTCACTTTTTCTACCCCAAGAGCATAAGTATAAATACTTAAGTTATTTTCATTTTATATGCTACCAGCCATAAGCTGTTGACTATCTAAATTGCTCGTTAAGACTGCAAGGGAGAAGGAGCAGGGAGAGGAAGTTTGAGCATTTGTACTAAAATTTTGAATACGCAGTTTAAATTCAGTACAGCTTACTACAATTTGAAGTGCGGAATGTGGGTTACAAGAGGTCTATTATTGTCGTGCCTCTATCGGCTGAAAATACCCAGAAAAAAACTCTTAAGTTATACTAAAATAATTAATACAGACACACATCTTCCCAGATGGTGAAAAGGAATTATTTACCCTTGAAAACCACAGTTAAAGTCAGCACACAAACCCAATTACCCCTACATCTAGTTATCACCCATCCCCAGTATCGTTTTGTCGATTTATTCGCGGGAATCGGTGGGTTTAGAATCGCTTTGGAGAAATTGGGAGGACGTTGTTTAGGCTATTCAGAAATTGATCAACAGGCAATCCAAGTTTATCAACAAAATTTTATTAGCTATCTCAACAGCGATGAAATTGCTTTCGGAGATGTGAGTAAAATTAGCAATTTACCCGATAATCTTGATCTTATTGTCGGCGGTGTTCCCTGTCAACCTTGGTCGGTAGCGGGATGTTTACGAGGATTTGATGACCCCCGGGGAAAACTCTGGTTTGATGTGATTAAATTAGTCCAGAAAAGTCAACCGAAAAGCTTTATTTTCGAGAATGTCAGTGGGTTAGCTAGTCCTCGCAATCAGGATAATTTAGAATTAATTATCGATGAATTAACCAGCGGTGGTTATCAAGTTTACTGGCAGTTATTAAATGCCTACGATTTTGGTTTACCCCAGAATCGCGAGAGAGTTTTTATCGTAGGAATTAGAAAAGATATAGAAAACTATGATCGGTTTAAATTTCCTTTACCTTTGGGTATCCATCCGAAGGTTTTGGATATTTTAGAAAACATCAAGAATATTCAACCCGTCGAGAAAGTCAAGTTATCTGCGGATACTTTATTTAATGGTTTTGTTCCTCCATCGAGAACTCGTTTTCAAAAAGAAGATGAATTAAATGACTTTTTTATTTTTTCTGATTTAAGAAATGGCCACACAACTATTCATTCTTGGGATATTATCAAAACTACGGAACGACAAAAAAGTATCTGTTTAGCTTTGCTGAAATTAAGACGCAGTAAAAAGTATGGCGAAAAAGATGGTCATCCCGTGGCTTTTTCTACTTTTTTGGAAATTATACCCGATCTAAAAATCGAGGAACTAAATCAGCTAGTTTCTCTCGGTATTTGTTGGCAAACGCAGGAGGGTAAGTATGAATTTATTAACTCGAAAAATATGACAGGAATTAACGGCATTTATCGGATTATTTTACCGACGGCCGATATTATTCCTACCCTAACCGCTACGGGTGCTAAAGATTATATTGCTACTATTTCAATTACCGCTACTCATCCCCAAGAATACAAACAATTGTTTTTAAAGAAAATCTATAAACCCAAAAAGTTTCGAGAAATTACTCCCCAAGATGCGCGTAAATTACAAGGATTCCCAGATAATTTTATCTATCATCTACAGCCGGCTATCGCTAAAAAACAATTCGGAAACGCTGTTCCTGTAATAGTGGTGGAGGCAGTAGCAAGAAATTTACTAGAAATAATTTTACCAAATTAATTATCTAGATAATTACGAAACTTTTGTTTATACTTATTGATAAATGCTTTATCTTCTTGAAGATCGATAAAAGCTTCTTTAATTAATGACCAAGTATTGATTTTACCAGAACAAAAATCCCAAAATTCATTTTCAACCCATATATCATGATTTTCCTCTAGAGGATACATTTTATTTCCCTGTGATTCCCACCATGTTTTAGGTAAGAAAGGATTAAAAGGAATAACAATTCTTCTGTGAATACTTGCTAAAGGTTCACGGGACAGCCGATAACAATACCAATCTAACAACTGGTCGCTAAATCTAGAACCATCTCCCCTATTAGGATGTGTAGCTTTTAAATCAAACACATACTCAATATTGTCTTTGATTAAATAAATATCTACTCCATGACCAGAAGGAGGATCGATATAATTGAGGTTATTCCTATTTATTTTCTTAGCTACTACTCTAAGTCTTTCAATGCACTCTGTCATGGATATTTTTTGTTCTTTCGATTTTCTGAGACTTTTTAAATTATCGAGTTCACTTCTTAATTCTTGAGGAAATGGACTAGGTTGTAAAAGTTTTTTATCCTGCTTATATAAAATACGAAATCCATTATCTTTGGCTAAAAAGTTTGCTAATTTCTCCCAGAAAGTAGTTCCCATGCTTGTCGTTAGTCCAGTCATCACAGAACTAATCTGTCTCTCCTCTGGAAATAAATAATCTAAAATATGATGATTCCTAGGCTTGGGTTTTTTAAAATAGTTTTCTATTGAGTTTTTAATTAGCTTTTGAATTTCTATCACTAACTGGCTATTATCCATACTGAATTGCAATTCATCAAATTTATAAATCAGCAAAAAGATCAGTAATAGATATATCAAGTGCCTTGGCTAACTTTTCGATATTTTCTAAAGATACATTACACTTACCAAGTTCGATACTGGAAATATAAGTTCGGTGCAGTTCCGCTTTTTCGGCTAAGATTTCTTGAGATAAGTCAAGTTCCCTTCTGCGTTTTCTGATAGCTTTACCAAAACGATATTTGATATCTAAGGATTCTTTTTGTGCCACAGATCAATTATCAAGAAAGTGTATGAGACATTTCTACAGATTATAATTCACATTTTGCAGATTATAATTCACATTTTATCTAAAACATTGCTTCGTTCCTCTGAAAGTACAATTGCTGTTATCGCTTCGACTATCTTTTAACTCTTATTTTCGTAACAACTCGAAAAAGGTTTCTTTATCAATACCAATATCTTGAATCATACCCATGAGAGTACCTTGCTTAATATCTTTTCCTGAATGAATAGGGATCACAACCCTACATCCACCAGTATTTTTGTAAATAGCATGGCTACCTTTTTGACGATCCAAATAAAAGCCCAATTTTTCAATAACTTTAATAAACTCCTTGACTTTAACTGCGGGATACTGACTCATACTAAAATATTTAAAGGCTTAAAAATCAAATCTTCTTTGGGAATGGGTTGATGATCAGCTATCAAACTTTCGAGGTACAATTCCATAGCTTCTGTAATATTGACAATCGTTTCTTCAAAAGTGTCTCCTTGAGAATGACAACCTTTAAGCGCAGGACAAAAAGCGTGATAACCACCGTCTGACTCTTTTTCTAGAATAACGGTGTAGTTATAAATTTGTTTGGTATTATCACTCATAACACTATCAGTTGTGGATTTTAAATTATCCTAGCATAGACTTTTTTTAATGACTAACTCCCCAGCTAAACTAGAATAGAAAGATAGGAAAGCGATCGAAATTAGAATGACGACCGAAATTGAAAAAGAACTAGAAACCAGCGAAGCTGTCTTGGAAAAACGGCGAAATTTTGCCATTATCTCCCACCCTGACGCGGGAAAGACCACCCTGACCGAAAAACTGTTACTATACGGGGGTGCAATCCATCAAGCGGGTGCAGTCAAAGCAAGACGCGACCAACGCAAAGCCACCTCCGACTGGATGGAAATGGAAAAACAACGGGGAATTTCGATTACTTCCACGGTTTTACAGTTCGATTATCGTGATTTTCAGATTAATCTCCTCGATACTCCCGGCCACCAAGATTTTAGCGAAGATACCTATCGTACCCTAGCCGCTGCCGATAATGCGGTGATGTTAATCGACGCGGCTAAAGGTTTGGAACCCCAAACCAGAAAACTCTTTGAAGTGTGCAAACTGCGGCAGTTACCCATCTTTACCTTTGTTAACAAAATGGATCGCCCCGGCCGCGAACCTCTGGATTTATTGGACGAAATCGAGCGAGAATTAGGATTACAGACCTATCCCGTCAATTGGCCGATCGGAATTGGCGATCGCTTTCGGGGAGTCTTCGATCGGGCTACCCAGACCATACACCTGTTTGAACGTCGCTCCCACGGCTCTCAGGAGGCGCAGGAAACCGTGATCGAGCTTGGCGACCCCAAAATTGAGGATTATCTCGAAAAAGACCTGTATTACCAGTTAAAAGAGGATATAGAACTGCTCTCGGAATTGGGCACCCAATTGGATTTGCCAGCAGTCCACGCAGGAGAAATGACCCCGATCTTTTTTGGTAGCGCCATGACCAATTTTGGGGTGAAATTATTCCTAGAATCCTTCCTCGACTATGGATTACCCCCCAGAGGACGCAATTCCTCCCTCGGTGTCCTTGATCCCACCTATCCCGATTTCACCGGTTTTGTCTTCAAACTGCAAGCAAACATGGATCCCAAACATCGCGACCGGGTGGCCTTTGTGCGGGTATGTACGGGGAAATTCGAGAAGGATATGGTAGTAAACCACGCTAGAACCGGTAAAACTATCCGTTTATCCCGTCCTCAGAAACTTTTTGCCCAAGATCGGGCAGTTATAGAAGAAGCTTATCCCGGAGATGTGATCGGATTGAATAACCCCGGGGTCTTTGCGATCGGTGATACGATTTATATGGGTAAAAAGCTCGAATACGAAGGGATTCCCTGTTTTTCTCCGGAATTATTCGCCTATCTCAGAAATCCTAACCCTTCCAAGTTCAAACAGTTTCAAAAAGGAGTCTCGGAATTACAGGAAGAAGGGGCCGTACAGATATTATCCTCGATCGATGAATTTAAACGCGACCCGATTTTAGCCGCTGTCGGTCAATTACAGTTTGAAGTGGTGCAATTCCGTCTTTTAAGCGAGTACGGAGCCGAAACTACCCTCGAACCCCTAGCCTATAGTTTAGCCCGTTGGGTAGCCGGGGGTTGGGCCGCTTTAGAAAAAGCAGGTAAACTCTTTAATACTCTAACTGTCAAAGATTACTGGGGTCGTCCCGTCTTATTATTCAAAAATGAGTGGAATTTACAGCAAGTGAAAGAAGATCATCCCTCTTTGCAATTAAACTCGATCGCACCGGTAGGATCGGGAGTAGAACCGCAATCCTAACCATTAATCCTCCAAGACAATTGCCGAACTGGTCAGGACAAGATGGCGACCCCCCAGACAACTAGACTAAAGTAGAAGTGGCAAGAAAGTCTCGATCTTTCCTAACACTTCGGATGTCTCAAAGCACTATCGTTGACGAGTCCCTCACCATTAGAAAAAGTCCTGCTGTCAATTCCCGAATTAATCCCTGTTTAATTCGCTTTTGTTATTTTCTGGGAAATTATCTAGTTTTACCAGCTTTTTTCAGCAAAATAACCGTCACAGGACAGGAAAATATTCCCCTAACGGGGGGTGTCATCCTTGCACCTACCCATCGTTCCCGTTGGGATGCGCTGATTTTACCCTACGCGGTGGGACGCTTAGTTAGTAGACGCGATTTGCGCTTTATGGTTTCCGCTAACGAGATGAAAGGGGTACAAGGTTGGTTTATCCGACGTTTGGGGGGTTTTCCTGTCAATACCGATCACCCCGGTATGGGTAGTCTGGTCCATAGCGTCGAACTGTTGGCTGCGGGGGAAATGGTGGCGATTTTTCCGGAAGGGGGTATCTGTCGCGATCGAGTGGTTCATCCTCTTAAACCGGGGGTAGCGCGGATCGCGTTGGAAGTTAAGACGATGAAATCCGATGCAGATATAAAGATTTTACCAGTAAGCATTAGTTATAATCAGCCTTACCCCGGATGGGGAAGCGAAGCAACTGTAAACATCGGTCAAGGGATTAATGTGCTTGATTATCAACAAAATTCGCTAAAACGGGAAACTGTCCGCTTAACCAAAACCTTGAGCGATCGCTTAAAACTTCTCCACGAGGATCAATCACCTTAATCAGCTGTTGACTATCTACCGCACAAGTGGGATTTCGGGGACGGATTAAAATTATTGTTTTAACTATTTTTCAGCAAAAAAGTGGCTTTTCTGGTTTAAATAAATCATACTAAATCTGGTTATTAGTGCATGAGTAGAAAACGGGTTTCTCCGAGAAACCCGTTTTCTGTGCGTTACTCAACGGATTTAGTATAACATCTTGGTTTTTTCTACTTTTAGCTCCTGAATACTGCCTCGGAAACCCATCAGATCGGTGAAGATGTCCGATTGTTGCAGGAGGTCTAATGATAGAATGGGCATCAGCGAAAGTAGTTTGTGAGCGAAGTGATCCGATGCAGTTCCAAATCCAGCCAGACAGTGAAATTCCCGCCTCTAAGCAATTATTTGACCAAATTCGCTTCGCTATCGCCTCTCGTCAGTATCCACCGGGCCATCGTTTACCTAGTACCCGTCAACTGGCTATGATCACGGGATTACACCGTAATACGATAAGTAAAATTTATCAACAACTGGAAGACGATGGGTTAGTGGAATCCATAGCAGGTTCGGGGATTTATGTCAAGGCTCGCGGGCATGAAAACGATAATTTATTGGGTTCGCCCCTATTGGAACAAAATCCAGAAATAGGCCGACTAATTCGCCAGAGTTTGGCTGGTTTTCTCGCTCAAGGTTTAACTTTAGAGCAAATTCGCGAGTTATTACTGGCGGAAATCGATTGGCGATCGCAGTGTCGTTCTCAAGTTCTTGTCACCATTCCCCGTCACGATTTGGGTGCAGGAAAACTAATGTTGAGAGAATTAGAGCAATCCCTCAAAATTCCCGTCCAATTAGTGGCAATGGAGGATTTAGCCCAAGTTTTAGCCAATACTAAATCTGCCACTGTTGTCACCAGTCGCTATTTTATCAGTGTAGCGGAGGAAATTGCCGCTCCTTTTCACCTACGAGTCATTCCCATCGATATCTACGATTACAGCAAGGAATTGGCATTAATCAAAAAATTACCCACCGATAGCCGTTTGGGGATTGTCAGCATTAGCACCGGTATTATTAAGGTGGCCGAAATTTTAATTCATAGTTTACGGGGCGATGATTTATTAGTTATGTCTGCCCAAATTCATGAAACGGATAAGTTAAAAGTTTTGTCCCGAACTTCCCAGACAATTATCAGTGATCAAGCGAGTTATACTTTAATTAAAAATCATTCGTCTGCCAGAAATTATCTGTAGTGATAATTATATTGGGGATAAATCAATTCAATTGCTAAGACGAGAATTAGGATTAGGTGGTTAGTTGATAAGCTAGGACACATTTTAATCGCTAAATCTCCCCCAATCCCTTTACTGTTGCCTCTTGCACGAGAGCCTTATCTCAACAAGCAATTTAAATGCGCGGGCAGCTTAACTTTAAAATTTATTTTAGTCTATGGTTACTATTGACAATAACCTAGGGCAAGTCGAGAATAAAAGCGAAAAAAACTTTTAAGAAGTATTAATTTTTTAGTACAATGGCGGAAGGATAGGGATAAGCTCAATTTTTCACTCTTGAACGAGGCTAAATGAAAAGTGCTGACTGTTTAACGGTATCCCCCGGGGAACCGCTTACCGATTGGCAAAAACTCGGATTAGATTTGGTGGCTCGTTGGCAGGGACGAGATGTTATCCTAGCGATCGATCTTACCGGCAGTGTTAACTTTAATGATGAAGGACGCACGCGCCTCGGTCAAATTATTCGCGATAGTTTAAAAAATAACGATTCCGTTTATTTAGTCCCCTTTGCTGATAATGTTCAACCGATTACAGAACCGATTTTAATTCGCGGAAGGGAAGATATAGACGCGGTTTTAAAAGCGATTCCCTGGCAATCTAGCCAAAGTGCTAAAAATACCGATATTCAGCGAGCAGAATGGCACGTTTATACTCGACTGGCACGCTTAAATCAGTGTCGTTTAACTGCCAATCAAGCTATCAAACCCCAGTCGGTAGTTTGGATTTCGGATTAGGTGGTACTGGTCGAGATGTGTTAATGAGAATTCGTCGCTTTATTATTGATAAATACGGGAAGTTATCTAAAATATTTGAGCTTGTTAGCTTACATTAATTGTATTCTAATTTTCCTTTGTGTTTCAGTTGCCACATCCCACTGCTACCAACCGGGGTAACTTGTGCAGGTGAAATTAAGGTAAATTTACTGGTGTTGCCGCTTCTATAGCCATCAAATAAAGCAGATACTGTAAACTTTTGAGAAGCGGCAATAGCGTGCTGTTTCGGAAAGAGTAAGTAATCGTTTCCTACTGATACGATATAAAATCCATCAGGGGACACATTAGATGTCAAAACCACAGGCTTACTAGAATTATTCCGTCTTTCTGCTCCTTTATCTTCATCCTCGACCACTTCTCCCTGTTTGTGTACCCCATGAATATTAAGGATAGCATCTGGAGACTGATTATAGGAATTGATTATGTTTTGCCAGTGCCGGGGAATATCTTCTGTCTCAATTGCCTCTTTGTTAACCAGCTTTCTTGGTCGATCAATCTCTGTTTTAAGTTTTTCAATCTCCTCGACATTTTCATTAGCTGTTGACTCTAAATCTTTAATTTTAATCTCTAATTGCTCAACTTTTTCTTTAGATTGAGATATACTCCCACCCTCTTTACCTATACTTAAACTACCAACTATTGCTTGAATATTACTAACTTTACCGCTTAAATCTTTCAGTGTATTTTGTGTAGTTTCATCTAGGGAAGTTGATTTTACGTCAGTGATTATCTCTTTTTTAATAGATTGAAGTTGTGCCTCTAGCCAATTTTGAAAATCAACTGTTTTTGTATCTTTTTCTCGATCAGATTCTGCTTCATCACTTTTAACATGAATCGATTGTGATATAATTATTTTTGTATACAATTCTTTAAATTGATCGTCTAAGTTTTTAAAAGTATCCACCATATTTTTTAATTCTGAGCTATCAACTTGTTTTTTATTAAACGGTACAATTTGTAGCCAAATAATTTTGTTTCCTAAACCGTCAAGTACACTTTTTATTTTTTGTAAATGTTCTAAAATTTGCTGTTCATCTTTTCCTAAATCTGTAGATTTCTTGGTTTGATAAATGACAAGAATGCTACTGATTTTATTCCATACCAAAAAGAAACTTAAAAAAACAATTACTGCTATAGCGAGCAAAGCAAGAGTATTGAATAAAGGCCATACCCAATTATTACGATTAATATCCTTCTTAAGTTGTTCTAATTGAATTTTTAAATCATTTGTAGTTAGAGAATTAGTAGGAGAATTTGAGTTAGTCGGATTTTGAGTTGATGAATTATCAATTTTTAAAGTTGCGAGAGGTTGGGTTACATTTAAAATTTGCTCTAATAGCTTTTTGGTCGCAATTCGTTGTTTTGAACCATCCTCTCCATCAATATCTGATTGATAAATACGCCGGCTATTAATCTCTAATTGAGATAGTTTAGTTTGAGCTTCACGGTACTGCGATTTTGCTAAATCTTCTAGAATTTTTCGCTGTTGAGAAGTTCCTTCTAGGATAGGTTCAATTTTTGAATCAATATTATTAAAACCGATTTTCGTTTTAATATCATCAGATAAACTATCTTTAAATGTCTTGTAAGCATTAGCAAGTTCATCAACAATTTTTTTTGCTTCAGCATAATCTACAGGATTTTCTACTTTTGTTTGTTTTTCTGTAACTTTAATATTTGCCACAAAAGTATTCAGAGCCGCGCGTTTTTTTATAAGTTCCTCTAACTCTAAATTGGTAATAGCAGGAGTCTGTTGATTATCTGTTACTGGTTGATTACTTGTTCCTGTAGAAGAAGCAGGGGGTTGTTCTTGAGACTTGCTAAACGGATTACAACTACTTAACAACCCCACAGATAACCCTGTTGCTAAATAAAGTATCAGAAATGTTTTTCTAACCCTCATCGTTCCTTTCCTCCTATAGTGTGCTATTTAATTCTTTTAATAAGGCTTTTAAACCTAAGATAAAGGGAGGTTCAACCCTGACATCCTCTGAGTTACGACCTTCTAAATTCGTTAAATTAGATTCTACCGAACGCTTAACTTTTGTCCAGAGACTATTGCGCCATTGTGCATCGTCATACTGTCTGAGCGGTTTAATACTGGTGATTTTTAACTCCTTAAAAGCTTGTTGAAAATCCTCTAGAAATTTCTGAAGATTGGCTAATCCTACCTCCTCATCATCTGATCCAACCAGCTTAAAGCTTTCAATTTTTTGAAATTGAGTTAAATCAAGGCGATCTTGCCAGCCAAAAGCCACCCCATTCACCTCACAATCTTCTCCTGCGAAAATCACTTCATCATCATCTTGTAATCCCGTTAAACGAGTCACATTTTGATCTAAAACTAAGCCACAAGCGACTTCTGCTTTCGGTTTAGAACTGAGGACAGTGGGTTCTTTTTTGTTCTCAAATCCTGATGCTTTACTGAGCAATCGGCTAAAAAGAAGAGAAGTTTCACAATCTGGACTAAATCTTCCACTTAAATCCAACCAATTAAGAATCCGAGAGCCATTTCCCCCAATATAGACTGGCGTATTCAGCTTACGAGTGTATTTTTCCTCAACGTCTAAAGCACGCAATACAAGACCGATATAGTAATACAAACCTGAAATCCCTAGTGTAGAAAGTTGTACAATCGTTTGCAGATCAGGATCGTCGTCCATCAGCGTTCGATTGCGTTCTAACCACTGGCTTCCTTCGGCCGCCAATAAGCCATCAAGTTTCACGAAAAAGGGTTCATCCCGCAAACTACTGCTTAAATCACTTAAATCTGTATTAAATTGCTGATTAAGAAAATCAGGTCGGTTTTTCCAAAATTGGGAAAAGAGGAGTCTTCCTGCTATCTGTACCGAACATTGATGAATCAAACGATTACCAACCCAGATAGAAATATCGGACGTTCCCCCTCCCATATCAATGCAGGTGGTATAAAGGAGGTCTTTTCCTTCTTCATCGGCAAAATAATGGGCTAATGCTAAACTTTCTGCACGATAGGGGTTGCCTCTGTCTAACCATTTATGGTCAATTCCCGTCGTTTTGCCTAAATCCTCGATAATTCGTTGCCACGTCACTTTATAGAGATTTTTGTCACTGCGAGAAAAGGCCGAGGGATAGGAAATAGACCAGTTGATCTTTTTGACATGATTTTTCGCCGCTTCAGCCGTAATTAAAAGGGCTAAATGCTTTAGAAAGGTGCGATTATAAGCAATATTCTCAGGCATCCATTTAAGCTCGGTCTTAATATCATCTTGAGTGGGGTCAAACTGCCTGACATCTTCTAGGATATAGACCCGTCCATCTAGTACAGGTCTTTCCTCTTCTTTACTCCCTCTAATGGTCAGAACGGATGAAAGGGGAAATGTTTTAGCTTCACCCGACATGAAGTAGTCATATAAAATGCTGAAACGCTCAATTGGAGTAGCTTGGGTGATTTGAAGATGCAGCGGCGTTAAGGTGACAGCGTCGCGCACATTATTAATGTGATAATAGACACTGGTGAAAGATGTACCAAAATCAACGCCTACTGTCCATGTTTTATTGGGATTTTGATCTCCCACTTTAGGAGGTGTTTTCAACAAAATTAACCCTTGAGAAATCCCTGTTTCATCCTGACAAAGAATATAATCGGGAAAACTCTTTAAACGAGTAATTTGGAAGTCTTTAAGATCAAGGGGATGAATTTCTGCCGCTTCGGGAAAAACGGCTCGAAAGATTTTATTTTGTTTGGTCGCTTCGGTGCGGTTGTCAAAATATAGCGCATAATACGCTTTCCAGTTCGGAGCTTTAAAATTCGGCCAAATTTCTAAGAATGGTTTCTCTGTAATTGCATTGTTAACTTCAATAGGATACTCTCTGTGAATGGTAAAGTCTCCCCCAGATAAGGGTAAAGTTAAAGATACTCTGACGGCTGATTGGTTGCCAATGGTCGTCGGATTAAAAGCAAGAAGCTTTATGAGTTCTTCTGGGCTAAAATAATTAAGAATGTCAGGTTTTAGCGGTAATAAAGGGGTTAAGTGACGTTCTTGTTCATCAACTGTGTAAGTAATTTCCTCTATCCCTTTAGGAAGTAATGCCCCCGGTAATTGTTCCCCTCCTTCTAAATAGTAGAAAGCTTCGGCAAAAATATCTTCTTCAATAATGCGATGCAAATTTGTCTTAGATTTTGTGTCAGTCCCCACAATCCCCACTTTACTTGGTATTAAAATGTCTATTTTCTCTTTTAATTTTCGCAAAAGACGAATACAAGTCATATCTCCTTTAAATGTATGTGTAATGCTCGCTTCGCCATTATCTTTAATATATTTACGAATAATAGAAAATCCGCGTCCTATTCCTTCCAGTACCAGTAATCTTGATAAATACATGGACAATGCTTCATCGATTGGCACAGATAATGTATGATCCTCATATATCAGTTGTTCCCATGAAATTGAATCAGGAAAATTTCCTGGACTATGGACTTCTAAAGCTTGTGGTGTTAGCTTCACTGTAATATTTCCTGATTTATTGTAATCTCTATGAGTGATAGCATTTGATATTAATTCTCTGATAACTACAAGGTCAATTTCATCGGTTTCTTGTCTAAGTCCTTTTTGACCTATGTAAGATATTTTCTCCATTTTTTGAGTCACTCGTTCCATTAATTGTTTAAATTGATAAGGTAGAGAGCCACAAATCTCTTCTCTTTGGAATTGTGGACTATCAAGTTGTCCAAACACGAAAATTGATCTAGCTGTAGAAAAAATTTTATCTGGATATTTATGGAAGCACAATACGGCTGATTTGTGTAGTTTCCGTTGTCCTAGAGGCTCAATTGGTGAATATAAACTTAGAAAATCTAAAATGTCTTCCCTGTTCTTTCCTTTCCACAACTCATTAGGGTAAACTCTTTGAGCATATTCTATAATTGAATCCCAATCTAACTCCTCTATTCGGTCTTCTATACAGGGATGACGACTAGGAACAGTTTTTTCATATAATAATTTTAGGTCTTCTTGAGAAGAGATAACCTTGAAATCTTTTAATATATTATTATCAATTTCTTGTAAACCACTTTTATTTTTAGCAATCCAAATATCTTGATTAGCCCCGTTGATCGTAAAAATAGGTTTCTGAGGATAACTTTTATAAATTTTATTGGTTTCTAGCTGTTTTTGTATATATCCAATAACATCAGAAATACTAATTAAACTATTGGGAGTAGCTTGACCATCTAACCCCCCTTCTATCGCTTGACATAACAAATGGGTGAAGACGCTAGATGAACTGTCTGGCAATTCATAGCTCTTCTGACTTTCTTGACAAGAGGCAATAATAGCAATACCTTTGGGTAATTCTAGTTCTAGATTTTCCAAGGGATTAAATTCGTTTTTTTTAGTCCCTATTTCACTTAATATTTTGCCACTATGACAAGCATCAATAATAATGATAGCACGCTCAATTCCTGATACTCTTAGCTGATTTATAAGATTTTTAAAAGGGTAATAACTATCTTCATCTAAGCCTAGTTTAATACAATATTGCTGATTTTTGACAATTCCATGCCCGGAGAAATAGAACAATAATTGATCGCTAGAATTCAATTTTTTGAGAATTTCTTTTAGTTCTTTTAAAAAGGAAAATTCGTTCTCACAATTGTGAAGAGGCGGATGAATATGCTCGCATCTTCCAAGATTAGGATCGGTTAACAAAGTCCACAAACGAGATGAATCACGGTTGCCAGCCTGCAATTCATCCCCTGTCCGTGCATTAACAACAAATGCTATTCTTTTCCCTGTTGTTTCGTTCATGATTTATTGTTTATAAATGTTGACCAAAATATTTGATTGTGTTGAGTTAGACTGAAGTTGAGCAATTGTAGTTTGAATATTTTCAATTTGTTGCGGAGAAATATTTTCAATGGTATAAGTTTGAGTTCCAATTGTCATTGAAACAGAGTATCTGGGTTTTTGAGATTGCCAGTATGCTAAAACTGAAATAAAAGTTCCGACAGCAGATAAGGCTAAACTAGCAATGGCTATTCCTATCGTTAATCCGCCATCCTTCACCTTAGATAAAGATTCAATTTTTTCTTCTTTTACGGTTAAGTTACACTCTTTTTCAATTAGCATAGCAAGGTATTCTAATTCATAAGAGTCTTCGGATGTAACCTCGTGTTGTAAATTTATGTTAATGTTCATAATTGTTTGTTCATTATTACTAGACTTATTATAATCCAACTAATGGCAGACAGGAACAGTATCAATTACAATATAAAACCACTAAAACATAAATCAAGTTTTTGTGTTCTAAATTTATGTTATAAAATCCTGACAAACCAGAAAAAATCATCATTCAAATTGATGGTACGCCCTCTATGAAAGGGTTTGTCAGCGATCGCAACAGTCGCTATATTAGAACCCTAAGATTATTAAGAAGTGCAACAAATGCGGCTTTTCCCGTCACGCCATCTCCTACCTTTTATGTTTTTGGGACTCAGCGACTCAAGGAGCCGATCAATCATCAATCGGCTGAAACTGCCTGGTTTTATAGTGGGGGAAGACCTGAATTAAGAGATGCGGCCACTCATAAAATTATCGCACCCCAAAAGACTGATCCGCCCAATTCCCTCTACGTTATTGTGACGGATTTATATCAAGAAAAAGCCCAATGGGAAGACTTAGTAGCACAACTCAAAGATCATTATCTCCTGAAGGATGGTTACGCCGTCGGTATTATCCCAGTCAAAAGTGAATTTTGGGGGGATATTTATGATGTTGGATTAGATAATATTCGTTATCCCAGTGTTAAAACAAATCATCCCTTTTATATCTTAGTGTTAGGTCGCTATTCTCAGGTTCAACAATATTTCGATAAAATCAAATCGGAAAGTCAAAATACAGGACTTAATTTTCCTGCTGAAAATTTTGTTATTTTCTCCACTCAAATTTTTGAAAAACCTGCTTTACTACAAATTAATGTCAATGAACAACCTATCCCTTCATCTTCTTCTCCGACATCAGATAATCCTCAAAAATTAGGAATTAGACGAGTAGAAGTAATTAATGATGGTCAAATAGTGATGAAAAAAGTGGAGAATCCTCAAAATGTAGAACGACTTATTATTCCTAGTCAAACAAGCAATAATATTCCCAGAGAGACTTCTTTAAAATATACACTCAAGTATAGTTCTCTGCCTTATACTTTGCCCCTAGCGAATTCTGCTAGTTATCAACTCAATGGTGATAGTGACTTTAATAACAACACAAAAGAATTTAAAAAACTAGATCCTCAAAGTTCACTGATTCCCCTTCAACTAACGAATTGGCAATTTACGGATAATCAATTAGAATTTAATGCTTTAATAAATCTTGACAATAATCCTCAAGGAATTGGCGTTTATCGCTTAATTTTTGATGTGTTTCCCGAAAAAATTTCTGGCTCATCAAGACCGTATCAAGCCCCGTCTTGGTGGAAAGATTGGAGTTTTGGCGAAAACGAAATTTTTGCAGGAGATAGAACTTATAATTTACAACCCTTTTTATATAATCTAGGAGATACAACTTTTAGAATTATTGAAAATAAGCCAAATGTTGCTCTTGGCCGTCCTTGCTTTATTATCCACAAAAAGTAGAGGTTTGTCAATCAATCAAAACACGGGAGCATCGAGAGCATCCCATTTATGCAAAAATATAAGAGAGAGCAGCAAAAATAAGTGATTAAATTTATTCAATAGGACAAGCAGACATAACGAATGTATCTTCATTATCGCCTCTAAGAAGGAATTAAGGAAGAGATTTAGACAATTTATTCAACTGTAAGCGATTAAATAGCCAGTTGACCATTAGACACCTCCATAATATTATTTTAAGACTGAAAATGTTTCCGGCAAAGGAGTTGGGCTAAATAAAAATTATTTTACTTGCCCCATAGTTTTTCTATAAAATTAAATTAGCAACGAAAGACATCGATTTCGGCTGTCGCACTACTTCGTTAGTACACAGCATAAAAGCAAGCTGTGATTGGTTTATCACTCTTGGAGATATCTACTGATTAGGTATCTCCAAGAAGCAAATCGAAAACTTCAAAAACTGCAAACAGCAACCCCCATAGTTATCGATGAAAAATCAGGAAAATTTAAATTTCAGTCGGGAAGTGCGGAATTAAACCCTGCTTTAAAAACCTATATTCGTCAGCGCATTATTCCCGCTATCGAAACCATTACCAAAGACACAGAAATCGACTTTATTCAAGTAATTGGACACACCGACGGACAAGGAATACAACAGACAAGTAATCTCGATAAAAATATCGAATCGGTTGCCAGCAGAAAACAATCTGTTAAAATGCTAGTACCCGGTTCTAACACTGATTTAGGATTAATGCGCGCTTTAGCAGTAGTGCAAGAAATCGAAAACACCGGTAAACTAAAAAACGTCAAATTTCGAGCTTTTTCCGCAGGACAGTTATACCTCCCATCGGGTAAATTAGCTGCGGTTAATCGTGACGCAGATGCAAGCAGACGCAGAATTGAAATCCGTTTTATTCCCCCCGGTAAAAAACAATAAGACAAAAAAATCTAGAAAAAATTTTTTTTATCTTTTGCTTGTTACACTGAGGAAAGAACGAAATTCAAATCAATATCTATGGAACAAAACACTTTAGAGGGGACTTGGGAAGAAATTTTACAGCATAGTGCTAAATTAGCAGGTCAGCGAGTGAGATTGACCATTCTATCTAATCAATCTGCCAATTCTTCCACTCCAGAAACCCTAGACCAAAAATTAAAAGGAAGAGTTGGACGAGTTTATTTTCAGCCATCAGATTTATCTGAGCGAGTAGAAGAAGTTTTTACAAACATTTTAGATGATAAAGACTAATCAGCATTACACCAATGACTCTTTGCGACGCTTCTCCACTTATTGCCTTAATTAATGAAGCTGATAAAAATCATCAGCGTTGTGTTGACATTTTATCTTCGCTATCGGCCCCCCTTGTCACGACTTGCCCTTGTTTTACCGAAGCAATGTATTTATTGCGTCGATATGGTGGTTGGTTCGCACAACAAGAATTATGGGGTTATGTGGTAGATGAAATACTGGTAATACACCATCATAATTCAGATGAACTAAAAAGAATGGAAACCTTAATGATACAATATCAAGATGTTCCTATGGATTTAGCAGATGCTTCTTTAGTAGCCATGGCTGAAGTTCTTAATCAAAGACAAATATTCACTCTTGATAGCGATTTCTATATTTACCGACGGTATGGAAATCAACCTTTTGAGGTTGTACCTTAATGATTTTTCATTCCCTAGTATCATTAACCGTTTCTAGGGTGACATCTTCGTATAAATCCCGAAAAGATGCCGTCAGATTAATACTCTGTAAACTAAAACTTTCTTGCTGATAGGTTTGCAAAATCCATAAACCCTGTTCACCCCGGCGAAAAGTTTCCACTCGTTGGTGTTTACTATTCACTAAGACATATTCCTGCAAACTTTCTAGAGTTTGATAATCATTAAATTTATCACCCCTATCAAAAGCTTCTGTGGAATCG
>VYKV01000102.1_pt1 | contig 21340 bp, 24 predicted proteins | sample 5114461 | NCBI WGS metagenome assembly VYKV01 (sample SAMN12291816, study PRJNA351875) | freshwater metagenome | isolation source: freshwater lake | place: USA: Michigan, Gull Lake | collected 2011-07-05 | reverse complement strand
GCCAGGATTCACGCCCAAATCACCGATAGCAGAAAAGACCATTTACACAAGCTAACCACTCAATTAGTTCGTGAAAACCAAACGATTGTGGTTGAGAATTTAGCCGTCAAGAATATGGTCAAAAACCCGAAATTATCTCAGGCAATATGTGATGTAAGCTGGGGTGAAATCACTCGACAATTAGCCTATAAATGCCGTTGGTATGGGAGAAATTACATCGAAATAGATAGATGGTTTCCTAGTTCTAAAAGGTGTAGTAATTGCGGGCATATTGTCGAAAAGATGCCGTTAAATATTCGAGAATGGGACTGTCCAGACTGTGGAACACACCATGACCGAGATATTAACGCAAGTAAAAATATTTTGGCCGCAGGGCTTGCGGTGTCAGTCTGTAGAGCGACCATAAGACCAGAACAGAGTAAATCTGTTCAGGCAGGTGCGGAACCCCGCAAGGGAAAGAAGCAGAAACCCAAATCGTGAGGTTTGGGAATCACCGTCCGTTTTACGGCGGTGAGGATGTCAAAGCGGTTATTAGCGAAAAAATCGGAAAAAATGGTTAAAAACTGACTTCGTAAAATTGACTCAAAAGATGATATAATGGAGAGTTGTACGATTAACGATTAACAATGACAGTCAGTTCCGAATCAAAGTTTATTTTAAAAGTATTGTGGTTAGATCAGAGCGTAGCGATCGCTGTAGATCAGGTGGTCGGCAAAGGAACTAGCCCCCTGACCGCTTATTTTTTCTGGCCGCGCAATGATGCTTGGCAGCAACTGCAAGAGGAGTTAGAAGCAAAACACTGGATTGATGAGTCCGATCGCGTTGATGTTCTCAACAAAGCCACAGAAGTAATTAATTTTTGGCAAGAGTTACGCAATCAAGGCCGACAAATCCCCATGGCCGATGCACAGTTAAAATTCCCCGAAGTTGTTTTTAGTGGTAGTAATTAATTTATAGCAGTTATCTTAATGGGGAGCGACAAAATCTCCAGTTTTAGGCAACGGAAAACAGGAAACGTTTTCAGTGATCACCGATCAGGAGGAGAACAGCGACTTCTCAATAAGTAGGGAGGCACAATTATTTGTAGGATGGGTTAGCGCACTTCGTAACATAATCGGGCGTTGGGTTTCATGCTTCAACCCAACCTACGTTCATCTTATATTTAATTCCACCCACCTACTTAACATTATTCACTGAAACCTCAAATCTGATAACTGATAACTGAAAAAGAATCGGGTAGGTTTATATAAACCCGCCCGATTTTGCTTTAATTTGATTTGGTTTGGTTTAAACCGAGACTAAACCGCCTGCGGCCTGGTATCTAGCGCGAGCTTTGCGCCATGATTGTTGCGCTTGGATAGTTTTGCGACGGTCATCCCCTTTACTGACTTCATCGAGACGGGTTTGGGCCTGTTCGTATTCGGCGCGAGCTTTTTCTTTATCGATTTTTGAGCCTAATTCCGCCCCATTAACGAGGACTTTGATCTCATTATTTTCGACTTCGGCAAAACCGCCCAAAACCGCGATATTTTCCCAGTCTTTCCCCGGTCGAATTCGCATTACGCCAATATTCAGGGCAGTTAATAAAGGAGCGTGACCGCTAAGAATACCTAATTGTCCCGTGGAACTGGGTAGGATTACTTCTTCGGCCACGTTATCCCAGACAATGCGATCGGGTGTAATAACCCGTACTGTAATGCTCATGGGTGATAATAACGATAATTTTGGCAGATTTCTGGGTTAAGTAACCGCTAAACGCGGTTACTACTGACTTTTAATTAGCCTTTTTTGAGTTTTTCGCCTTTAGCGATCGCTTCATCGATATTGCCGACCATATAGAACGCTTGTTCGGGTAAGCTATCGAGTTCACCTTTGAGGATCATCTGGAAGCCTTTGATCGTATCAGCGAGAGTAACGTATTTACCGGGGGAACCGGTGAACACTTCGGCCACGAAGAAAGGTTGCGAGAGGAAACGCTCAATTTTGCGAGCGCGGTCAACGATGAGACGATCTTCTTCCGACAATTCGTCTAAACCGAGAATAGCGATGATGTCCTGTAACTCTTTATAGCGTTGCAGGGTAGATTGGACGGCGCGAGCGGTGCCGTAGTGTTCATCACCGACGATATCAGCTTGGAGCATGGTGCTGGTGGAACCGAGGGGATCTACCGCCGGATAGATACCTTTGGAAGCCAGACCACGGGATAGTACAGTGGTTCCGTCCAAGTGAGCGAAGGTAGTAGCGGGAGCGGGGTCAGTCAAGTCATCCGCGGGTACATAGACCGCTTGGATGGAAGTGATCGATCCTTCTTTGGTGGAGGTAATCCGCTCTTGCAGGTCGCCTACGTCAGTGCCGAGGGTGGGTTGGTATCCTACCGCAGAAGGCATCCGACCGAGGAGCGCCGATACTTCCGAACCAGCTTGCACGAAACGGAAGATATTATCAATAAATAAGAGTACGTCTTGCTTGTTGACATCGCGGAAGTATTCGGCCATGGTCAAAGCGGAGAGACCGACGCGCATTCTCGCTCCGGGGGGTTCGTTCATCTGACCGTAAACGAGGGCGATTTTCGATTCTTCGGGGTTATCAGCGTTGATTACCTTCGATTCGATCATCTCGTTGTAGAGGTCGTTTCCTTCGCGGGTTCTTTCACCCACACCGCCAAAAACCGAGACACCACCGTGTTGAATGGCGATATTGTTGATTAATTCCATCATAATGACGGTTTTGCCCACACCAGCACCCCCAAAGAGGCCGATTTTGCCCCCTTGACGGTAGGGGGTGAGCAGGTCAATCACCTTGATACCGGTTTCAAAAACCGTCGGTGTTACTTCAAGATCGACTAATTTGGGAGCGGGACGGTGAATAGGAGAGGTTTCGATGACGTTAACCGGTCCTTTTTCGTCCACGGGTTCACCAAGAACGTTAAAAATCCGACCGAGGGTGCATTTACCCACGGGAACGCTAATCGCCGCGCCGGTATCGACGATATCCATACCGCGCACTAAACCATCGGTGGTACTCATGGCAACGGCGCGCACTTGGTTATCACCGAGTAACTGTTGTACTTCACAAGTAACCGATAAATTTTGACCGGCGGAGTTAGTTCCTTTTACGGTTAAGGCATTATAAATACGGGGCAGTTTGCCACTGGGAAATTCGGCATCGATGACAGGACCGATGATCTGGACGATTTTACCAACGTTAGTTTCTGTTGTCGCTACCATTGTTTATGTCTACTCTGGGTTTTAGCTGATAACTCCCACAAGGGGAAAGTCTTAATTTTTTGTAAAATTAGCCAATACACAGCTTATCACGCTAGGGGATCAGATCAGTTATCAGTTATCAGTTACCCGTGATCAGATTTGAGTTTTCCGTGGACAGTCTGAGCGCTGATTGGTATTAAATGGCAATTTTCTGCTTACTGGTTACTGATCACTGATAAAAAGTAAGGCAGGCCTTAGCCTACCTTAAAACAAAGCGAGGTTGATCAACTTTGAGGATGCCGATGCGGATGCAGTGGATGAAATTGGTCTATTACCATATATCGTCGATTATAGCAAGGGTTTTGCCAGTTGCATAGATTCAATTAACAAATAATTGTAAGCTTTACCATAGAAACTAATCTATACATTGAGCCGCAAGGACTATCTCTCGTCAAACTGGGTTTCAACCTGAACCTCAGTTCGGGATTAGTCAAAATTCTGAATGTTCTCCTAGCTGATAAACCCTATTCTTTCGTGGAACTGATGGCAAAATCTCTTTAACCGTAACTAACCTTCATTCGGTAAAGATTTTCCTCCTCTTGATCGCCTCGGATAATTGTGCTGTAAGATATATTCAGTTTAAATTGTTTAGGCTCGCAATCGTAGATGAGAATAAATTTCGGTAGCTTTTGCGGGAATAGATCAATAATCTCAGGAAATTATCGTTTAATTATATGAATTCTGCTAAAATTATCGCTATTATCACGGGAGCAATTTCGATTTTAATCGCCGTTGCCTATTTAATTCTCGTCCAGATTCTCGACTTTCGTAGCGAGATGATTCCCGCTCCCCTAGAAGTTATTTTTCCTGGATGATAAAAATCGGGGTTGAAAATGTTTCAACCCCAGAAAAAGCAATTTTTGAGCCGATTAACCCACTGGTTGTAACTGTAATTGCGAGAGGGTAGTGATTTTATTGTAGTGGTGATAGCTCAAACCTTTGCTAATTTAGCATTGTAGTCATGCTTACCAACCGATAAATCCGTTGACGAAAGGTATTATTAAGTCTTTCAATAGGATTAGTTTGACCACTTTCTTTTCCTACTGCTCGATGACTTTTACTGGGAATTACTGTCTTATACTAAATCCGTTGAGTATAGGCTACATATCAGGAGAGGCACTCATGCAAAAGGCAATAGGCAAAAGGGGCAATAGATAATCAGTCTTTAATAACCGGATTTAGTCTTAGATGTTGTTTATGTTAAAAGAGAACGCTTTTAAGGATGTTCCAGTTCCGTACACTTTTGCTTGATTCATCTTTGTGTCTGACAACGCCTGAAATTCCCCCTTCTCTCCTATAGCTTTTAAAGTGGAGGGTTGCATCAAAAGAGTTCCTCTGCCCTTATTGCCGGGGTCGTCTTTGCCAAGCAACAACTAATTTAATTTCCTCATAACTATAATTATCTCCCAGATTTTCTTTGAGAGTTTTCAGGGATCGATCGCCCACTTTTTTGATCACTAAACGAATATATTCCTGTTTATTTTTAGAGACTAACTGATTAATATCAATTTCGTAACCCGCTTCCAGCAATTTAGCTAAATGTTCATAGATGGTTGAGACTTTTAAGCTTCTTTTGCGAGCGATTTCTTCCACAGTCAACCCATCTTGATAGTATTGGAGAGTGAGCAATTGAGTAGAGGGAAGACTATCCTGACAAAAATCATTAATTGCCGCTATAAATATATCCCCATACTGTTGTACTTTACTGTGTACTACTCCAGAAATTTGACGAAACTCCCCTAAACTCCGGGGTTTTGATTGGGCCATCAAACGCAGACTAGAATCATGGAAAATAACGTAGGGAGGCACCCCTTGACTATCGGCAATTTTTTTCCGCAGTTGCCGCAAGCGATCGAATAATAAATCACTTTCCAGCGTATTGGGATTGTCGTCTCCCAAGATTTGACCGTTAGCTTTTTGGGGGACGGCAATAAACACGGAACGTTGTTTCCGCATCACTTCCCAACTGTGTTGATTAAGTTTCAAGATTCTAAAATCGTCTTCAGTTTCTACTAATAGATTTTGCTGGACAAGGGAACGACTTAAACGTTTCCACTCCTCCACAGTTTTATCTTTACCGATGCCATAAGTAGATAATAAATGATGTTGATATTGGGTGATTCTTTCACCTTTTCCTCCCCTCAGTACGTTGATTATGTGCATCATACCGAATTTCTGTCCCGTCCGCGCCACACAGGATAAAAATTTTTGTGCTTCGATCGTCCAATCCTGGTTATTTGTACCATTCCGACAGTTATCACAGTTACCACAGTTACCCGCAAAACTTTCTCCAAAGTAACCTAGTACGCTCGATCTTCTACATTCAGTCCCTTCAGCATAATCTAACACCTGTCGCAATTGTTGACGAGCTTTCTGTTGTTCATTTTGCTCGGTTTTTTGGTTAATAAAATACTCAATTTTTCTGGCATCTGCAAAGCTAAAAAAGAGGGTACATTTAGCTGGTTCTCCGTCCCTACCCGCACGGCCAGATTCTTGATAATATCCCTCTAAATTGCGGGGTAAATCGTAATGAATGACAAAGCGCACATCCGGTTTATTAATCCCCATACCGAAGGCAATTGTCGCCACCATAATCTGCACATCATCCCGAATAAAACGGGTTTGATTTTTACTTCTTTCCCGAGCCTCCATACCGGCGTGATAGGGTAGGGCATTAATACCATCTTTTTGTAACTGTTCTGCAACTTTATCGACGGTTTTGCGGCTGATACAGTAAACTATTCCTGCTCCTTTTTGTCCTTTAATATATTGATACAATTGCTGATAAGATTTACTGGTTTTAGGTTGAACTTCATAATAAAGATTAGGACGATTAAAACTAGCAATATGAATGGAAGTATCTCGCAATCCTAATTGTTGGATAATATCTTCTCTAACCTGTTGGGTAGCGGTGGCAGTTAAAGCCAAAATTGGCACGGAGGGAAAGCGTTGACGAACTTGTTTAATTTGTCGATATTCAGGTCGGAAATCATGACCCCAATCGGAGACACAGTGAGCTTCATCCACTGCTAAACAGGCTAAACCGAGGTAATTATCAATAACAGCTAAAAAGTCTAAAAAACTAGGCGATAATAATCTTTCTGGGGCGACATATAACAGTTTAATTTTTCCTTGCAGGATTAAAGATTCTCTTTCTCTGACTTGTTTAGCGTTTAAAGTGCTATTGAGAAATGTTGCCCCGATGCCATTATCAGCTAAAGCAGTTACCTGATCCTGCATTAAAGCAATTAGGGGAGAAACCACCACCGTCACCCCTTTTTTGATTAAAGCGGGTAGCTGAAAACAGAGAGATTTACCGCCTCCGGTGGGCATAATTACTAATAAATCCTGATTGTTTAAAGCAGCCTCAATTATTTGGCGTTGATTCGGTCGAAATTGATCGTAGCCAAAGTGATATTTTAAGGCTTTTTCTAAAGAGTCAATTGCAGCCATTGAACAAGGGGAAAAATATTTTTATAGTAGTTATTTTAAGGTTAGGGATTTAAGTAATCAGTAGTCAGTAATCAGCGATCGGTAAAAAGAAAGCTGATAGCCAAAACAACTGACTTTAAGATTGTCTCACCTGATCGGGAACACCAACAAAGGAGAGATTGGCTAATTTTTTCAGATTTTGACAGCGCAATAACTCGTTAAAATTGAGACTCGATCGCCCCTCAATTTCAGCTATAGTCTCAATAGCCGATAATAAACCCTTAGCGGCCTCGGTTTCCGTGTAACCGCGTCTAACGGCCACTTTTAGGGCCGCTTCATCTGCGTCTAATTCCCGTTGGGGGCTGCGTTTTTCCCGCCAAATCCGGTTAATTGCCAAGGCAGTTAAACCCCCTGCTACTGCCATACCGACGGCATCGGTTTGCAGGGTTTCCACGGTTAAACCGATGATACCAGCTAGAGCAATTACTCGATCGAGATCGGGTTTAAACCATTTTACTGCCGTTAAAACAGAGACGGCCCGTAACAAGACTAGATCCCGTTGGGGTCTTGATAATTGCCGCCAGAGGTCAAAATTAATTTGAATTGGTCTGACCCCTCTTTGCCAAGGTAGGGGAAAATTAGTTTCGATTACCTTGGTGCTTTCGGGTTTGCTGACAATGCGCGTCATCATCCGTCCCGAAGCAGGCATGAGGTCTAGTAAATGACTAATCTCGTTGTCTTGGTTCATCGATCGCCAGCCAATAGTCTTCGATCATTGAGTATAATCGCTTTCTGAGCTAATATCTCTTTTCCGACAATTTTCTCAAAGTTGAGTTTTGTTAAGATAGAAAAAACGCCGGGGTTTGCCGACGGAAGGGACAAGGGGAGCAAAAATCGCTTCTCCCTACTCTGCTATACCTTTTCCACAGGATTTAGTATTCAATTTTGCACGATTAATTATAAGCTAACTAGGAGAATTTTTATGCCAAGTAAAATAAAAACTTGCCCCTTCACCTGAGCGGGATTCTATGCAAATTCTCTCTCCTTGATTATCAAGAATTTTTTTGACAATTGATAGACCTATGCCTGTATTTTCGGTTTGATCTCGCTCAAAAATTTTTCCTTGATATTCGGGAGCGATACCCGGTCTATTAACTGACAACTGATAACTGCTATAAACCACCCCAAACTAATCGGGCTGCCCAAAAGGGAATTAACAAAAATAAAGCGATAAAATCAGCCCATCTTAACTTTAATTCGTGCCAGCGTACTTGATGCTGATTGGGACTGGTAAAACCGCGAACCTCCATAGCGATCGCTATTTGTTCGGCGCGCAAAAGCAAATTATCTAGTAATTTTTCCACTACTGTTAACCAGACGTTTAAACTCTTTTTAATCCCTAATTTTTGCCAATCGATCGCCCTAGTTCGCACTGCCCTAGCTAGATTTTGGACTTCTTCTAAAACCAGAGGAATAAAGCGCAAAGAGAGGGTCAGAGTCAGAGAAATTTCCGTCACCGGCACATTAAATCGCCGTAAAGGACTCATTAAATTCTCTAAACCTTCGGTAATTTCTTCCGGGGCTGTCGTCAACAAAAAGAGATTAGTGCTATAAATTAAAGTAAAAACTAAGGTACTAATTCTCACTGCTAATTCCAAAGAACGTCGGGTAACAAATAAACGACCTCTATCCCATAAAACATACTGATAATCACTTGCTGGCGGTAAATTAAGCCCTTCATCGGGTAAACGCGGCTGAATACTCACCGCTAAACCATCGGGAGTGATAGCAGTAATCAGAAAGACGATAATCGCTAAAAATATCAGCCAGCCCATCTGTTGCCGCCAGACGCGGGGGGGAATAGGTGCAAGCAGGGTTAACAACATTAACAATCCCACCAAAGCTAAACGCCACCAAGCATTAGCTAATAAAGGTGCTGCTAAAAAAGTCATTAACCAGATAAATTTTACCCTGGCATCTAGTTGATGTAGTCGGGTAATCGGTTGATCGAGATAAAGACCGATGGGCAAACTTCGCAATAAATCCATAAATTAGACCTTGGTGGCTCTATTAACCGTTTTTTCCACTTCTCGCGCCGGTTTGCCGCGCCAGATTAAGCGGATCGGGGTTCCTTTAAAGCCTAACTGTTGCCGGAATTGCCCTTCGATGTAACGGCGATAGTTATCATTAAAGCGCTGGGGATCGTTAACGAAAAGGGCGATCGTGGGGGGTTGACTCGACACTTGCGTGCCATAGTATAGTTTCCCCTGTTTTCCGCCCCTGGTGGTGGGGGGATTGTGCCACTTCACCGCATCTTCGATCACATCGTTGATTACCGAGGTACTGACGCGACGACGGTGAGATTCGGCGGCAATATCGACTAATTCGAGGATTTTGGTGACTCTTTGCCCCGTCATGGCGCTGACAAAGATCATTTCTGCCCAATCCATAAAATACAGCCGATCTTGGAGCATTTTGGTATAAGTATTGATAGTGTAGGTGTCTTTCTCCACCGCATCCCATTTATTGACTACTAGCACCACCGCGCGCCCTTCTTCAATGATTCGTCCTGCCAATTTTAAATCCTGTTCAGTGACACCATCTAGCACATCGATGACGAATAGTACCACATCAGACCGGCGAATTGCCTTAAAAGCACGGTTAATACTGAAAAATTCGGCTCCATAGTCCACATTCTTCTTACGGCGAATGCCAGCGGTGTCAATTAACCGATAAACCTGTCCTTCTCGTTCAATTAAAGTATCGATCGAGTCTCTGGTGGTTCCCGAAATCGGACTAACGATCGCCCGTTGTTGTCCGGTTAAAGCATTGAGGAGACTGGATTTACCCACGTTAGGACGACCGATAATTGCCACTTTAATCTCTTCATTTTCGGGAATTTCCGCCGCGGGTGGCAAATATTTAATCACCGCATCGAGTAGTTCTCCTGTACCAGAGCCGTGAATGGCCGAGATGGGGAAGGGTTCACCGATGGCTAATTCCCAGAATTCCGTCGCTTGCAGGATACCCTGTTCCACCGATTCACATTTATTGACGGCCAAAAGTATCGGTACATTTTGCTGTCGTAACCAAGCGGCAATTTCTCGATCGCCGGCGGTAATTCCCCCTTGCCCATCGACGACAAAAATCGCCACACTTGCCTCTGCTAGGGCGATTAAAGCCTGTTCGCGGATTAAAGGGAGAAATTCGCTGTCATCGTTAAAAACTAGCCCCCCTGTATCGACAATTTGAAAATCTCGATCGCACCAGAAAGCTGGTTGATAGGTGCGATCTCTGGTAATCCCGGGTTGATCGAAAACGATCGCCTGTTGATCTCCAGCGATACGATTGACGAGGGTGGATTTGCCCACATTGGGACGACCGATAATAGCGACGACAGGCAGTTTCATAAAGGGAGGAGGGGACGGAAATTAAAGACCCAATATTCTATCATAGCGATTTGCGATCGAACTTGGTTGATTGATAGCGTTTCTCATAAGTGTGTAAACGTTTAGGCAGCAAATAGGGAGCCAAATGCCTGAAATCACCGACTAACAAGGTCTTTAGTCCCTTGTGCCAAGGCAAGGGTCAATCCTAACCAACCTTATCGAAAATTTGGGTTAAAACCCCGTCCTTTTAGGACGGCTTTGTGTTAAACTGATTGGTAAGCGGAAAATCAGATCCTTGTAGGTGTAGTCGGACTAGACATGAAGCTGTAAGACCAAAATTAGCTTTGCTAGTAGAGGCAGGATTCAGCCCAAGAATCTCCGCACTTTTAGGGCGGAGAGTGTCAAAACTGTTGAGAAGGGAGAAAAAGCTGACGGCTAAAATAACTGATCACTGCCTTTTTCTAGGATTGAGAATCAGAATCCACCTCTGTCTTCACTTCGGGGATAATATCGGGTCTTTGGGCATCTTCCCAACCGACCGGGCGTTTAGAATTGTACCAAGCGATCGAACCGATGGTGACAGCAGCGAGAAAACCGACCACATAAACTGCCACAAAATAAACGGGGAATTTGCCACTGGCCACTTCTAGGAGTAGATACATAATTTTTTCACGATTAAGCTTTTAATTTGTATATCTTAACAGAATCGGCCTCCTCATCCCTATTCTCGATCGCTACTGGTCCACCAACCGGAAGGCAGCCAAATACCGCCATGAAAAGCTATTTTTGCTGGTGTCATCATATATCCCCAAGCTTCGCCGATCAATTCTCGCTCTAGATTATAAATAGGAATTCTGCGACGCTGATACTCGTTTTCTTCTGGATATCTGCCGGGTTGATAATCTTCCAAACCATCCAAAAGCCCAATATCATAATCTGCGTTAAAAGTCAATAAAATTCCCTTCACCCAGCCATCCCCCTCGGTCAGTCCGGGATAACCGAGGGCGGTAAGATGGTATAAATGCCCCTTTGTGTAGGCGGTTTTAGAGTTGATCACTTTTCCCGCACAGTAGGCAGAATAGTTACTCTCCTTAGGTTTCAGTGTTCCATAAACAAAAACTTCCATCATCGGTCCAATTGTGCCGCTACTCCTCCTAATAGGATATCGCGAACAAATTGACTGGCTAAAAGTTCGTGGGGAAAACCAAGGGAAATGGCGCTGATATTATCGAGTCGTTGCAGTTGTTCCCCAGTCAGGTTAAAATCCACACAGGCTAAATTATCCTGCAATTGGGACAATTTTCGAGCGCCAATGATAGGAATTACGGCGTTAGGCCGATTTCTTAGCCAATTTAATGCCACTTGTGCCGGTGATTTCTCAATTTCTCTGGCAATCTCTAGGACAGTCTCGGCAATTTTTAAATCGCGATCAAAAATTTGAAAAGGTTGGTCGGTCATGCTTAAACGTCCATCGACGGGATTGGGTTGATTATATTTTCCTGTTAAAACTCCTCCTCCCAGGGGACTCCAAGCTGTCACCCCGATATTTAATGCTTTGGCCATGGGCAATAATTCCCGTTCGGGGGTGCGTTCCTTGAGAGAATATTCTATTTGTAGTCCGATAAAGGGTGTCCATCCCCGCAGGGTGGCCAGGGTGTTCCCTTGGGAGACAATCCAAGCAGGACTGTCAGAAATGCCGATATAAAGCACTTTTCCCATCCTGACCAAATCATCGAAAGCGCGCATCACTTCTTCGATAGGAGTGAGAGAGTCCCAAAGATGAAGCCAGAGTAAATCGATGTAATCAGTACCTAAACGCTTTAAACTAGCTTCTACCGCTTGAAAGAGGTTTTTTCGATGATTTCCGCAAGCATTGACATCGCCGGGTCGCGTGTTGAGAGAATATTTCGTGGCGATTACCCATTTTTCTCGATCGCCCTTGACAAATTCCCCCACTAATGTTTCACTGGTTCCGTTAGTGTAGAGATTAGCAGTATCGAGAAAATTGCCGCCCGCTTCCGCAAAAGCCCGAAAAACCGCCCGACTTTCCTCTTTATCCGCTCCCCAACCCCAATCTTGCCCGAATGTCATCGTTCCTAGACATAGTTCCGAAACTCGCAGACCACTATTACCTAAAAGTTTGTAACGCATAATTAACTAAAATTTTGAATAAGAAGTTAATTATAATTGAATTTGATCGACATTTTTGCTAAGTACATTTGGTACAATTTTGACAAGTTAACCCTGGCCTTATTGGTTAATCATTTTAGATGTGTAATCAATTTTGCTTAGGTACTTAGCAGACTCAGGCTATTTAGAAACAGCCCAAGAACGCACTTCACCTAAAGTTACAGGAGTGCGATCGCTAACATCAATGGTAAAGCGAAATACTCGTTTAGCTCGCAGACCATTTTCGGGATCGAAGAATTTTAATTTCACATCCCAGCATTCACTTCCGTAGCGACAGAAGGGGCTTTTTTCTACTTCAATACTGTGTAATTCCATTCCCATTGCTACTGCTTGGGAGAAGGTTTGTACAGCTTGAAAAGCGTTAGTAGCCGCAAAATTTAAGGCGCGATCGCGTGCTATTTGTCCTAAATTTCGTAAGTCATAATAAATGCGATTCAAGAAACTGGTCAGAGAACGCCGCATCCTTGCTTCATCGGCGATTTCATGTTCCGCGCTAACAGTTTCTATCGCTGATTCAATCAAAGTATTAACTTTCCAGCCATACATTCCTCGCGGACTATTAACTTTGATGACCGGAACAATTTGACCAGAAAATAGTTTCACAGTTTCATCGGTAAGAATGCCCGGAATACTCACTCTTTCAACATAATCTTCGTCAGCTTCTGGCAATATTTGACCCGCTAACATATATTGCATGACTTGATAAATCTCAGCGGCAAAAGCTCCCACTGGTTTAATTGCATAGATGGGAGTTAGTTCTAAATTAACTGTCCAAATTAAAGACTTAGTTTCTGATAGATTACTTTCTAAATAATCTACCATTTGTCGTGCATCGTAGGGATTGGATGGTAATTCAATATTATCGATCGTGATGGTTGGCATTAACTGTTTAAAAGTATCCCGACGCGCTTCTGTTCCGAAATCATAACCTAAAGTTCCTAACACATAAACGAGGTTTGAGCGTTGACTAGGAACAACATTATTTAGGACAATATTGTTATGTGCTTGATGATTTTTTATTAATCCAGTTGAGGAAATATTTTCTGAAGCATTGCTAGGAGCGATCGCTGGTTGTCTTGTTGCTGCTGTTGAAATGGTTGCAGTTATTCCCTGATTCGCTATCTCGGTTGTATTAGATGGGATAACCGAGGTTGTCACTGTCACTGGAATTACCGTCGATTCTATGATATTATTCGACGAATTGTTATCCGCTTCAACAGTTTGTAATTTCTCTCCTGTCAGCAATTCATAAGCTCCAGAGATGTTGATTTTTCCTAACAGACAGCGTTCTGGTTCTTCTACTTCATTAGGATCACAGGGAATGGCACTATTAGTCAAGGCGGCTCTTACTGCTTCCGCATCAGGAGATAAACCCTGTTCTAATTGTAAACTCATTAATAAAGCGGCCGTTCCTGTCACAATTGGAGCAGCGCAGCTAGTCCCTTTTTTGCGGATAGGGTCATCAGTTCCGGGTTGAGATCCTAGAATATTCTCTCCGGGAGCAAGAATCCCTTGAGTCGCATATTTACCACCAAAATTACTGAATTTAAATGGCTCTCCTGTATCTTTCATCGCTCCTACTGTCAGGACATTTTCTAATACCGCAGGAATGCACCAACACTCTCCTTTATCATTACCACCAGGAGCAATAACGAGTATATTATTATCCTGTGCTTGACGAATCGCTTTATCAATAAATTCGTGAGCTAATCCGCTTTGAGTTGGGTGACAAGCGGCACAATGAATAATATTCACTCCCTGTTCAATTGCGTTACTAATCGCCCGGGAAAGATTGAGAGGATTAATAAAATCGTCATTCCCATAAGCAATGGGAATATTAATCACCGTTGCGTTAGGAGCAATCCCTTCTACCGGTGAATCTGGCTGTCCACAAATGGTGCTGATAATATGGTTAGCATGGAAGCGCAAATGCAAACTGTGGCGGATATTTTCATCTGGAATCGCCTCCTTAAACATTTCCTCTTTTTCTTCATCACTTTTGCCACTTTTTTCTACATCTAAAAAGGCTTGTAAGTGTTGGGGATCGATGGGAAATTCTTCGGACCAATAAGGATTAATACGGGTAATATTTGCTCCTTGAAAACAGGCGCGATCTAAGTCAACTGGTCCATCAAGAACGGCGATTTTGATGCGTGGATCGCCTTTGGTATGGGAGCGAAGAGCGGTCATTCCGGGGATAGCATTGAGATCAGGCATAGTTTGTACAGATTTTCAAGAACAGTTATAGAATAAAAGCTAGATAACAAAAATAGGGGAATTAAAGATGAGTTCAATCACCCAAACGGTACAATCCTCAACCACAATTCAGGAACCTTCTGCAACGGTGTATTGCGATTCCCCTTTACCCGACCACACCCAACTCCCCGATAAAGATGGAAGTTTTGTGAAAAACTATCAAGAGCCTCCCCAAGCAGACCTTTTAACGGATACTATTACACCCCTTTTAGAACAATTACATCCTGATGGTAATTACTGCCTAGGTCGAGATTGTGGGATTTATTGGCGATTGCCAGAGCATCCAGAATCTCTAGAAAAGGGTGCTGTTGCTCCCGATTGGTTTTATGTTCCCCATGTCCCCACGACTATTGATGGTCAAGTTCGCCGTTCCTTTGTGATGTGGAAAGAAACCATTGAACCGGTTATTGCCTTAGAATTTGTCTCTGGCAATGGTGAAGAAGAACGGGATAAAACGCCTGTTAAGGGTAAATTTTGGATCTATGAGCGAGCGATTCAAATTCCTTTTTATGGAATTTATGAAGTTAACAAGGCCCAGATCGAGATGTATCAGTTAGTTAATGGTCGTTACCAAAAAATTACTCCTAATCAGCGCGGTCATTATCCTATTGTTCCTTTAAAGGTAGAGTTAGGAATTTGGCAAGGAGAATACCAAAATCAATTCTTTCCCTGGCTTCGCTGGTGGGATGGGGAAGGTAACTTGTTGTTAACTTCCCAGGAATCTACTGAACAGGAACGACAACGAGCCGAACAGGAACGACAACGAGCCGAGCGGGAACGACAACGAGCCGAGCGCCTAGCGGAACAGTTAAGGGCATTAGGGGTAGAACCTGAAGATTAAGGGAAGGTGTTTAACACCAAATGCGACCCCGACGAAACGGCGGATCATTGGGATTCGCCTTGCGGTCTTGGAACATGGTTTTCCAGCGTCCGTAATCTTCTAACCCAGTTGCGGGAATATATTTAGCTTTAGGTTGAGTTGTTTCCTGTGGTTGAATGTTGGATTTTTTTGTTTCTGGTTGCTCAACATTCGGATTGGTTTCTGATTGCTTAGAACTTTTAGAGTCAGCCATTGTTTGATTTCCTCCAGTGTTTTTTGTTAGGTTTTAGAAGTCGAGACTAATAACGAAAACCGCCAAAAGAGGACATTTTTAGATAGCCATAGTGAGGGTATTGAAATTGTGCCGGATCGTTGTAGTTAGCCCCATGAACTAACTTAACCAAGATAGATACTAAATCTTCTCCATCGCCATGAACAATATCAACACATTCGTGGGGATGAATAAAATGGGGACGTTTGACGGGAGCAGACTGTTTGGGAAGTCTCATGGTTGTTTTGGGGTAAATAGATAGAGTTTAGGGGAGAGGACTAATAAGGAGAAGACCAGGAACGAACCTCGCCCAAGGTGACAGGAATTAGGTCACTCACATCTATAGTAAAACGGAAGACTTTACGAGCGCGGCGGCTATTTTCTGGGTCGAAGAATTTTAACTGTACATCCCAACAATCGCTATCCAGCCGACAGAAAGGACTCTTAGAAACGTTAATACTATCTAACTCCATCCCAGCACCCACAGCCTCAGAAAAAGTTTGCGCTGCTTGGAAAGCATTGGTCGCGGCAAAATTGAGGGCGCGGTCTTGGGAAGTTTGCCCTAAATTGCGTAAATCGTAGTAGATGCGGTTGAGGAAACTACTCAAAGTCCGGCGCATTTGGCTTTCTTGGGCTTCTGTTTGTTCTGCACCAACAGCTTCTATTGCCGCACTGACTAAAGTATTAACGTGCCAACCATAAATTCCCCGGGGGCTATCCGGTTCAATGACGGGAACAACTTGTCCTGAGAACAGGCGTACTGTGCGCCCAGTAATCCGTCCCGGAATACTGACACGCTGGATATATTCGGGGCTGTCTTCCGCTTGCACTTGTCCCGAAAGCAGTTCCTGTAAAGCCGAATAGACTTCGCGGGAAAAAGAGCCGAGGGGTTCAATGGCGTAAATGGGGGTAAGTTCCAGGTTCAGGGTCCAGATTAAGGATTTGGCTTCTGAGAGGTTATCGGCTAAATAATCCACCATCTGGCGGGCATCGTAGGGGTTAGAGGGAACTTCAATCCCTCCAATTACGGCGGTGGGCATCAGTTGTTTAAATGTGTCCCGACGGGCTTCTGTACCGAAATCATAGCCCAAAGTGCCAATGGCATAGACGATTCCACCAGCGGGTTCAGCAGCTTGGCTAGGGGTGACAGATTTAGTGGTAGTTTCAGGCATGGATACTCCTTGAGAGGTTGTTACAGGGTTGGGAATTTGGGCGGCAACAACGGGGATTGCCGGTGCGCTGGTTGCGGCACTCAGTTCGAGATTTTGGCGTTGAACCTCGGTGGTTTCAGGTGTACCACCGCAGCCGCAGCCGGAAGCTTCTACTGTTGCTTGGGTTTCTATGGTTTCGGACATGGTTTCTCCGGTTAGGTGTTTAATTGCCCCCGAAATGTTCAACAGGCCGGCTAAACATTTTGGTTCGTTTTCACTGTCTGCATATTGACAGGGAAGGGCGCTTTTTAGTAGTGCTTCCCTGACTGCGTGGGGATTAGGTGTTTCTCCCCGCTGCACTTGCAAACTGAGTAATAAAGCCGCTACTCCTGCTACGATGGGCGCAGCGAAGCTAGTGCCACTCATTTGTATTGTCCCGCCGCCCGGTTTTGCCCCTAAGATGTTTTCTCCAGGGGCAAGGATGCCTTGATTTTGGTAGGTTTCCCCCCAATTACTAAAGTCGAGGGGATGCCCTCTAGCATCAACAGCACCCACTGCTAGGACAGCAGGAAGGGCGGCTGGAACATGGAGGCACTCGCAGCCATCATTTCCGGCAGCCGCAACGACAAGAATATTTCTCTGGCTACACATTTCAATGGCACGCTCTAGCCAGTCTTCTGCTTCTCCCATATCGGTGAGCGCCCCCCCACTAATACTAATAATGTGCGCTCCATTTTCGGCGGCTTGTTCAATCGCACGGGCTAAATCTAGTTGAGATAGTCGCCGTCGGTCATCGGAAAAAACTGGCACGAGTAAACCGTGACACTGAGGGGCAATTCCTTCGATTTCTGTATTAGGCTGTCCAAAAATTAAACTAGCAATATGAGTCCCATGGGTGGACATCTGCCCACTGGTTGCACCATGTAATACTAAGGTGGGCAGTCGAGTTAATTTTGCTGCCTGAAAACAGGGATGTTGAGTATCTACGACACCATCAAGAATGGCAACAGTAATCTCTGGGGAACCCTGGGTTAGTTTGTGTAATGCTTGCAATCCTGGAATCATAATTCTTATTCTGATATTTTTTTGACAAAAGATTTATGTTGGATTGTAGCTATTCCCAATTGTACAACTTCTAAAACCCTGGCTAAATTACCCGCTAATAAAGCATCTCTACCTAACCATAATCCAGGAAATATTTGAGAACATAATATTCCTTCTGCATTAGGTTCAAGTGTAACATATTTTTCGTCATTTAAGACAAACCAATCAAATTCTTCATCCAATACTCGCCAGACTAAATATTCTTGCACTTGATGGCAGCGATAAACCTTAAGCTTTTGATGCAAGTCAAGGGAGACGGTACTAGCAGCAATTTCCACGATTAATTCTGGCGCACCTTCGACATAGCCATCCTCACTAATAGTTGATTGTCCACCATTTTTAATTCTCAGCAGTGCATCGGGTTGAGGTTCATTATCAGCATCAAGGCGCACGGTACAATTGTCGCCTAATTCAATTCCTGGCGTACTTGACCAATAGTTACCTAACCAAGTGATAATACGAGCGTGAGGGTTGCCATGATTAGTAATTCTTAAGGGAGAAGCCATCAGATGAACAATTCCTTCAATGAGTTCGGCTTTTTTCAGATTTGGCATAGCATTATATCTGCGCTCAAATTCACAACGAGTGAGGTTGTCGCCATTTTCTAATAGTGGAATTGCTTGAGGAGATTTTGCTACAGTGGCTATCATATTAGTATTTCCTACTTGTCAATACATTGGTAATTTTAAGGTGAATCCAGGTAAAATTTCTTCTCCTGATAATGTTGCTGGTAATTCAATAATTTCTACAGATTGATTGGGGCGATAGATTTCTAACCTTTGGTTGGCAGGATCAATTAGCCACCCTAATTTTACACCATTTTCTCGATATTCTTGCATTTTTTCTTGTAGATATTTTAAGGGGTCGGTACGCGATCGCAATTCTATCACAAAATCTGGGCAAATTCTGGCAAATTTTTCTTGTTCTTCTATGGGTAAAGCGTGCCAGCGTTCATTGGCAATCCAAGCAACATCAGGAGAACGTTTCGCGCCATTGGGCAAGGTAAAGATAGTAGAAGAACTAAAAACTTTACCGAGTTGAGTTTGCCGATTCCAAATCACTAAATCAGCATTTAATTCTGATTCTCGATTGCCACTAATGGCTCCGATGGGAGGCATAATGATTAATTCTCCTTGGGCAGTTTGTTCGAGTCGCCAATCGTCATTAGCACAGCACAGTTGATAAAACTGTTCGTCACTTAAATTGGTGGTTTTCAGGTTTAAGATAATAGGTTCGTTGGTAATCATTATACTTTATTTTTAAAGTCAATATTTTTAGTTCTTGTTTTAGATTGATTGTCAGTTAATAGGTTTGATTGGGCAACCAAGAACGATCAAGTAATTGTTCTTGGGAGTAGGGGCATTCAGTAGGAAAAGTTACTAAATTAGTTGTTTTAATTTTAACAAAACCTAGCGCATCTTGATAGATAGAGGTTAATTCGTCTTCTAAATACTTGCGGAGATTAGTCGTGATTGTTCGTCTTAGTTGAGTACGAAAGTTATAGATTTCTTCTTGCCGGTGAACAGCATTATATTCGGCTTCAGTTGTCCAATATTGCAGTAACAGCAAATGACGAATAATTTGCTCTAACAGACTAGCGACAGCATTTTTCTTCTCTCTACCCAAATACTCTAACTCCTCAATTAAATTATCTAAATCTAGCTGTTGGAATTGATGATTTTTAAGTAAGTTAATAGTTTGTTCCAGCCATTGATCATCATCAACGTCATAGAGTTGTTTTAAGTCATTCATTTCTATCATCAACATAAAATTTACTCCATCTTAAAGAATTTGTAATAATAAAGCCGAATATTCTCAATTCTCGTTTTTTCTAATTCTTTTTGAGTAGTACCTACCCACATATTAGGTAAAATATCTTGATGTTGATAAAAGCTGTGAACTCTTTGGGCTGTATCATTAATCTTAAAATAATTGGTTAAACCTTGACGATCTTTGAGATGATAGTAAAGCACTGCGTTATTATTTGCTTTTGATAAACCCGTGAAAAACAAACTTGATCCTTGGAGAGGGTTTAAGACTGAATCAGGAAAATGTCGCCAGACTAAATTGATGGTTTCTGGTCTGAAAAAATCATCTTCTTGAAGTTCGGCATAAATTTCGATTTCACTTTTACCATTAAAGTAAAAATCAAAACCAATTAACTCAACAAATTCACTTAAATAATCACTGTCAGCAGCACCATCACTTAAAACGAAAGCAGTTTGTAGCTTTTCAGGATAATCTTTAATTCTAATGTGTATTTTTAAACTAGAATCAGCTAAATTAGTTCTTAAATCAAGTCCAGCACTGAGAACTTCTAGTTTGCTAAAGTCAAAGTTATGTCCTAAAAATTTCTGTAATAAGGAATAATCTAGTTGAACACCAACTCGGTTTTCAACTTGCCGAAAAAAAGACAATCGCCTTCAACTTCCATAACAAAATCTTCAAACAGCCGCAGAGGATAAATCGGCTCAACATCAAAAGCTTGTTGATGATTACGGATAAATTGTATTCTTTGCTCTTTGAGAGAGTTTTTTTGAATCTCGGCAACTATCATGATTTCAAGATGTTAAAGGAAAAAATTATGAGATGTTAAAGGAAAAAATTATGTCAAGAAAATCTCGAAATTTACAAGCTGGTTATTCCTACCACGTCACCACACGCTGTAATAATCGTGAGTTTAAACTATCAAAGCGAGAGTGTCGGGAGGTGTTTCTTTATGCCATCAACAAGGCTTTGAGCAAATACAAGTTTAAGCTCTATGCTTTATGTATTATGTCTAACCATGTTCACTATCTGATTGAACCTGCTCAACCGCAAGATTTACCGAAAATTATGCACTTTCTTAATTGGTACACCGCGATGTGATCCCCCCGCCTTCGGCTTCCCCCCTTATCAAGGGGGGCTAGGGGGGATCGCACAGGACACTTTTGGGAAAAGCGCTATTTCTGCGATGGCTTTCCGCCTTCTGATACAGACAGGGCTTTAAATACCTTGCGCTACATCCACGGGAATCCAAAAGCAGCCAAAATGCGTTCTGGGTTCTTCTATGATTTCAGTAATTACGGCAGTTATGAACGCTTAACTGATGACGGCTTAACTCAATGGCATCCTGCTTTCTTAAAACTTGGTGACAGCTTAGAAGACTGTGCCAGAAAGTATAAAGGCTTCTGTCAGAGGTACAAACCGAAGGAGAAGACAACCCCAACCCGTTAACCCTGGGGTAGTAAGCTGTTGGCAGGGGTTCATCTCTCCTCGGCCAAGTCTTCTAGCACTTTTGAGCGAAGGAAAAAGGCAAGTGGGGAAAAACCCAACCTCTCCCCTGCTTCTCCCGCGTGCCAGGTAACAGAAAGCCCTGAATTAACAAGGGTTGTACGTCAATTCGTTGGGGCAAACCGCGCACCCTGGCAAGCAGAAAAAGACTTTTGACATTTTTTGAGGTAAGTGTTAGGATGAAAGGG
>VYKV01000107.1_pt1 | contig 21657 bp, 19 predicted proteins | sample 5114461 | NCBI WGS metagenome assembly VYKV01 (sample SAMN12291816, study PRJNA351875) | freshwater metagenome | isolation source: freshwater lake | place: USA: Michigan, Gull Lake | collected 2011-07-05 | reverse complement strand
GATACCAAGTGCTACTTCGATTATTGATTTAAATCAGTATCCTCCACCAGATTTAGTCATTGAAATTTCAAAATCTACCCTCAATGATGACTTAGGCAATAAACGCTTACTCTATGAAGAATTAGGGGTTAGTGAATACTGGAGTGTTAAGGTAGATGATCCTCAAATATTTGCTTTTGAAATAATCGATCGAGGTAGCAAAAGAATTGATATATCAAAGGTTTTACCTAATTTAAAACTCGCGGTTTTAGAGTCAGCTTTACAACAGGCGCGCACCAGAGATCAAAGTCAGGTGGGACGTTGGTTAATCAGTCAATTTCAAGGTTAAATCTTACTGTTTTTTGGCAGCCGCTTTCTCCAATAAAGACTCAGCAAAAGCGAGGGCATCTGCTGCCGAATTTCCTCCCGTTAATTGTGCCAATTCTTCCCTTCTCGTCTGACGATTATCGAGAGAAGTAACCCGGACAACCGTGCGAATTTCCGAGAGATTAGTGGGATTATCTTCGGCAATCATTTGTTTATAAACTCGAAAATGGTGATCAGCTAAAGCAGCCACTAAGGGTTGATGAGTAACGCACAAAACTTGATATTGTTGACCTAATTGATCTAATTTATCGGCAATTGCCTGGGCAACTTTTCCCGATACTCCCGCATCAATTTCATCAAAAATTAGGGTTGCCGCTGCCGATTGGGATTGGGAAAAACAGGACTTTAACGCTAGGAGAAAACGACTCATTTCTCCTCCAGAAGCGGTACTGGATAAAGGTTGGATTTTTTCCCCCGGATTGGGACTAAAATAAAATACCACTTGATCGACTCCCAGACTGCTAGGATTACCCGGGGCAATCCGACAGACAAAAATCACCTTTTCCATGGCTAAAGGTTTTAATTCCTGTACCAATTGTTTTTCTAGTTGACTAGCGGTTTCTTGTCGCAAAAAGGTCAACTGGGTGCTAGTTTCTCGATAGATTTTTTCCTGTTGCTGACAAATTTTTTCTAATTCTTCAATCGATTGTCCTTCTCCCGTCAACTCCGCTAATTCTTGCTGTAATTTCTGATAATAATCGATCGCTTCGGCTAAACTTGGGCCATACTTGCGACAAATGCGCTTAAGTTGGACAATTCTCTCTTCTATCTCGTTCAATCTCTCGGGATCTGCTTCTAGACTATCCCCATAGACGTTGATTTCCTGTCCCGCTTCCACCACCTGATTTAATGCCGATCGCACCATCTCTAAAATTGGCTCTAAACTTCTATCATAAACCATCATATTTGTCAAGATATTTTCAGCTTTTCCTAACAAATCAGCGACGGCGGGTTGATCGCGATCATTTTGGTAGAGTAGTTGATAGACTTGATAGCTGGAATTTTGCAAATCGACACCGTGGGAGAGTCGGTTTCTTTCCTGTTCCAACTGTTCCAACTCGTCAGCGTCAGTTAAATTGGCTGATTCTAGTTCTTTTAGTTGATATTCTAATAAATCTAATCTTTGTAGGCGATTTTGTTCCGATTGCAATCTATTATTTAAAATATTCTTGCTTTCTTGCCAGTTAAGGTAGGCTGTCGCTACTTTTTCCCGCTGCCGCAGCAGCGATTCACCCCCGTAGAGATCTAATAATTCTCTCTGTCGATTAGCGTCCATTAACTGAACTGTTTGACCTTGAGCGGTGATTTCTACCAAAAAATCTCTTATTTGCGCCATTTGTTGGCGATTAGAGACGACTCCGTTAATCCGAGAACGAGAACGCAAGGAATTATTAGTAATCACTAATTCCCGGCTGATTGTTAGACTATTATCCTCTAATAGGTCAATTTCCTGACTTTCTAGCCAAGCAATTAATTCTGGAGTTAGAGAAAAAGTCGCTTCTAGGGTTGATTGTTGGCTTCCCTGACGGATGACGCGATGATTGACTTTGCCACCGAGAACAATATCGATCGCGTCTAATATAATCGATTTTCCTGCCCCCGTCTCACCGGTCAGTACATTTAATCCGCTGCCGAAAGTTAATTCTAAGCGATCGATGAGGGTAAAATTTTCAATTTGTAGGCAGGATAACATATATCAGTAATCAGTAATCAGTTGGTATTCTCATTATCTTTCAGCATTCCCTAATTTTCCCCGAAACGGTAGCCCTTCCCATAGACAGTATTAATTAGAGGTGTTTCTCCGTCCGCTTCGATTTTACGACGCAGTAAGCGCATCAGGGCAGGAACCACGTTACTATTAGGTTGCTCTCCTTCTGACCAGAGATGCTGATAAATTTGTTCATGGGTGAGAAGTTGACCCGGATGGGTCATAAATAAAGTCAACAATTGTACTTCTTTGACTGATAAACTAATCGTGCGACCGTGACGATAGGCCACTTGATTTTCGCTATCGAGTTCCAAATCAGCAGATTTTAATTTACCGCTATTACTAGCTTCAAAATTGGGAGAACGACGCAATAAAGCGCGGACTCTCGCTAATAATTCTCGCAGTTGAAAGGGTTTGACTAAATAATCATCAGCACCGGCATCTAATCCCGCCACTCGATCGTCTATGGTATCCTTAGCGGTTAGAAATAAAACGGGAGTGGTGTCCCCTTGATTGCGTAAATATTGACAGATTTGTAATCCGGATTGCTGGGGTAACATCCAATCGAGAATTAAGAGGTCATAATTATTCTGTTGGGCCAATTCTAACCCCGTCCGACCATTATTAGCAATATCAACGTCATAGCCTTCTTGAGCAAGAATTTGTTCTAAGGGTTCGGTTAATTCTTTTTCATCGTCAACGATAAGTATTTTCATAAAAGTAAAAAAGATGGTGTTGGGTGTTGGGGTGTTGGGGTTTTGGTTTTTTTTAGTTGAATCTCCCCATATCCCCATGTCCCCATATCCCCATTTCTCCTAATTATCTATCTTTGGGTAATAAATTGCGCCATTCGAGAGGGATATAACTTTCAATAAATCTAGCCAGGGTTGGGTAATGACGCTGATACAAAACTCCCATATAGATAATACCAAGTCCCAAGACGGTTAGAGCAAAGGGAAAGAAAATTGAATCGGCAAAGAGACGATAGGAGAGATAGGAAAGATAGGCAAATACTCCGATACCTCCGAAAACCACAAATAATCTTCTTTTTAGCAGGACGGATAATAACATCAATCCCAAGTTAATTAGACAGTACAAAAATCGTTGTGCTTCATTATCATCGATGAGGAGAGATAGACTAAACCAAAACATAATTAATCCGAATAGGTATAGCCAAAAAGCAAAATCTCCCCGACTGCGACGCTGACGTACATCAATTAAATAGGCAGTTATTAAACAGGCAATTCCAAACCAAAAGGATACCCACATTCGCAGTCTCCATGTGTATTCGTTCTCTCCAAATAGTAAAGGAGTTAAGTCCATTGACATATACCACAGACTAAAAGCGATCGGTGCAGTTAAAAAAGGAAATTTAACAAATCTCAAGGTTATTAATCCTGCGATAATCGTGCCTAATTCCATTAAAAACCAACTACCTTTAATCCATATATGGAAATCTCGATAGATGCCAGGATCGACCGCTTGCCAGTATCCTGTCCAGCGTTGTAAACCATAGATTGCTAAGGGAGTCATTGCCACTGCCATGGTAAATAAAAGGCCGCCGGGGATTTTGAGATTTTGCTGAAAATAGAGATTTTTTCCCGTAAAAATAAAACAAATTGCATAAAACAGGGCGATAAAAAATAGGCCCGCACCGCCGAAACTCTCCCAAGCTTCGTTCATAAACCACCCCAGGGCGGAAATAACAATTAATGCCCCAAAATAATAGGACACATTGGCAAAATTAAAACGAGGGCGATTAACTTCATCTTCTTGGGGATAACGGGATAAAAAAGCCGTCCATAAATTTTCAGCTTGGCTGGCAGTAATTAGGTTTTGTTGTACCGCCCAATCAAAATCTTCTCTTTCTAGTCTCATAATATTCTCTAGTCCTTAAGCTAAGATGTATTTTAACCGCCTATCTCTTTACTGTTGCAAGAGTGCCTCTTACCTGTTAAATGCTTAATTAACAGCTTATCCTAAGGATAAGGGAATAGTGAATAGGTGCAAATGTTAAATCCTGTAATAAAACTTAAGTAGGTAGGCGTTAAAAATTATCAGATACCCCCCTTATCAAGGGGGGCAGGGGGGATCGAACCTAAAATCCATTTTTAATTTAATTATAACCAGCTACTTAACATTTACCGCTAGAAACATCAACTAAATCAGAACTCTATGAACAAGATTTTCAATTATGGCTGATAACAACAATAGGTCAGTTGGAACAAGGAGATTTTCAGGCATTAGATGTATCTCATTTAGTTGAGGAGTTGAAAGAATTGGGTAAATCAGATAAAAATGCCTTGGAAGGAAATTTAATGATTTTGCTGGCTCATTTACTGAAATTACAAGTACAATCCTCCGCCCCTGAAAGCATGAAATCTAGCTGGTATAGCTCCATTGTCGAACATAGGGAACGAGTTATCGCCTTACTAGAAAACACCCCTTCTTTGAAATCTCATGTAGCAATCGCCATCGATAAAACCTATCCTAAAGGTCGTAAAATTGCCATCAAGGAAAGTAAATTGGCTGACTTTGGCATTGCGATTCCTCCAGAGGAAGCATATCCCTTAGACTGCCCTTTTTCCTTAGAACAAATTCTTGACGAAGATTTCTATGGCTGATAATTCAAAATGCTGCTAAAAAGTCTTCAAATCTCAAAAACTGGGAAGCTATACAAGTCACATCTGTCTCCCGATACTAACCGATTCGACTGACCTTAAATAGAGCTTACAAGCTTTTTTGCCCAACCCTAGTTAATCAGCCTGCAAAAAATAAGTAAAAATTATAAATTTAAGGTAAATAATTAAAATATTTAAATATTTGGGGCGATTAGTTAAATGTAACAAGTAAGTTACAACATTTTGATTTTCCCAGAATTTGCCAAAATTTGGCTGTAAATCGGGGTTGCCTACATTTAATAATATGGTATGATCGTGGTATGCTGTGGGCTTAGTTTAACCTTTAAGCTTTAAATCAACGGAAAACTAAGACAATCAGGGGACTATATCGATTCTCTTGCCCAAAAAAAGCCGCTAGTGGTGACATTTTTTTATGTTGCAATTTTTGAAGTTTTGTAAAGGCTATTGACTTAAAGCCAGAATTGTGCAACTCTCCCCGCTCCAAACTCTGGCACTCGCAGACAGTCAACAGCTAATCAAGTTGGGAACTAGGAGGAGAGGTCAACTCCTAGTCCCCTGTTTTTTGGGATATCAATTCCGCTTAAGGTACTTCAGTCCAGCGCCTAAGCCTCCTAGCACCAGCAAACTCAGCACAGTTGACGGTTCGGGAACAGGTGTCGGTGCCATCGGTCCGGGAGCCGAAAAGTTAGAAATCGTCACACTACCCCGTCCACAGCAGTTATCCGTAGTGGCAATACGGAAACCGAAACTGTCGCCAGCTAGGACGTTAAACGTCGATGTCCCGCTCTGACCACTACCAGCCAGGAAGGAGAAGCTGCCGTTGAGCAGATAGCCGAAGGGATCGAAGAAAGGCCCATCATTAGTCGAGTAGTCCCAATCAAACGTCACCGTCCCAGCCGCAGCCGCAGTGGTGGTGTAGTCTGTGGTTCCAGGAGCGTTAGAACCATTGTTCCCCCCAGTCAGGCTAATGGACGTAGGAGCGCCGCTGGTATTGACCGACCCGTCGGCATTATTATTGGTCAATGTCCAATTAATGGGAGCGTAGGGAGTTTGGAAACCGAACACTGTGGCGGCACTAGCACTAGAAGCAGCGGCCAGAGTGAGGCTAACAGTAGTGACAGTCATTGCGGTCTATGACCGCAATGACTCGAATAATTTTGGCGATTTGGTGGCCATGGGCTTGGAAATAAATTAATGTACGGCGACATTATAAAATCGATCAAAATATTTTTCAAGAGGATTTTTTATAGAAATATTCAATCCTATCTATATAGGGCTTGCTGAATAATGGTAAAACCCTTTTAAAATAAAGCTTTTGACCTGTTGAAGTCCGATGTTAGTGCAAGAAAATAGGATTGGGACTTTCAAAAACCTTGCATTATCCTTCTTATAGTACGTCGCTTGGTACAAAAAACAAGGGCAACAAAGCCTGAAACTCCTGACTCCTGACTCCTGACTCCTACCCCCAGGAAAAACTTTTTCAGCAGACCCTATATAGATAAGTCAATGGTTGGTTCTCTTATTCTTTGTGTGATAAGTTCAATTTATATAGTAGCGATCGATCTTTGTGTCTCTGTGGTTCTTTCCACTCATTCGCCTGCAAATCTACTCAAATCTGGCACTGCTGATGTGAGGTCCCAGTTTGAAGATGGGCTAAAAACTGGGACAATGTGGACATCGATCGAAAGACTAAGCTAAACTGGTAATGAGTATGTATTAGGGCGGAGGTCAAGGGATACAACTATGGACAATGTGGAGGTAAAACAAAAACCGATTCGCTGTTTAGAAGATGCGATCGAAAGGTGTCAAACTTTAGGAATGCGGGTTAGTCGTCAGCGTCGCTATATTTTAGAATTGCTGTGGCAAGCGCAGGAACACCTATCAGCGCGAGAAATTTATGATCGTCTCAATCTGCAAGGAAAAAACATCGGTCATACCTCAGTGTACCAAAACCTAGAGGCTCTATCGGGTCAAGGCATTATCGAATCTGTGGAACGCTGGGACGGCAGACTCTACGGCAACATCAGCGATTCCCACAGTCACATCAATTGTCTGGACAGCCAAGAAATCATCGATGTGCATATCCAACTTCCCCCGGAATTAATTAAACAGATCGAGGCATCGACGGGGGTAAAAATTACCGATTATCGCATCGATTTCTATGGCTATAAACAAAACAAATGAGCCAGATAACTGTATAATTGACCCTGTGAATAGTATCCGTTGACAGGCTGCAACTCTTGTGATTGATCGCCCTCTCACCCTAATTATCATCGATAATGACCCGATTTTTCGCTTGGGTCTGGTGCAGGCCTTGTCGCAGATAGAAAATATTAGTATCGTCACCGAAGGGGATTTAGAAACAATTTTCGCCTTGACTCTTAATCCGTCCCCCGAAATTATCCTTATCGATCCTCTCTTTGATTGGTCTTACTGTGAAATTCTCCACTCTCGCTATCCCGAAAGTAAAATTGTTTTATTAACCTTTCCTCTCGACTCCCGACAGCAACTAATCGCCAGAGAATTAGGCATCGCCGGTTATATTCCCAAAGGCACAAACCTAGAGCAATTTATCACTATTTTAGGACAAATTTCCCGGGATGAAACCCACGATGTTGCCCCTTCTGCTCTCACCATTGCTACCCGTCCAAGTTTAGCTCCTAGCCATTGGTTAATCACTGCCGGAAAAACGGGATTAAATCGCATCGAAAGTGAATTACATTTAATTGATCTCCACCTCAATCAACAGTCTTTATCCGGCTTTGATCGCTTTTATTGGCAGGGGAGAAAACGAGAACTTTTAGCAGCCCTATGGCTAGTGAGAAAACTAATTCCCCTGGAAGGTAGCTATTACAATTCACCTTCAGCGACACCTCCGATAATAATTAACAATATCGATCGGGAATTACCAATTTTAAGCCGCGAGCGTCCCCTGTGTGTTTCGGCGGTTTTTGAGTCCACTTTAGCGGTCATTCGATCGCCTTTAATTAATAGAACAAAGATTAGTTTTGAAATCGATATTTTACAGGATAATCGGCAACGGGAATTATTGTATTTAGTTCTCGATGAAATTCGTAAAAATGTCGATGAAATGAGATATTTACAGATTAGCAGTGGGGAATTAACCAGTCGCTTAAATCTGATTATTTATGATATCTGGGAGAAAGTTACGCGTAAATTTTTAGAAATTAATGCCTCGGTTTATGATGAAATTAGTAAAAGCAAACTTAACGAAATTATTCTGGAAGAAAGAGAGGCAATTCAAACAGAAATCCTCAATAAAATTCCTTTTACTCTTGACTTATTTTCCTATTTAGTGTACGAAAATAGTCTAACCATTGACGGAGTAGAATACCGGGCTAATGCTCCTGAAACCATCGCCAGAGCCGAAATTCTGCTGCAAAATCTCATTCATAATATTGCCAATGCAGTGACAGTAATTATTCTCAATAACTTCTCGGAATCGGAAAGAGTCAAACAAAAACTTTACCGTTCAGAATTTCTCATCGCCAGAAAATTAGCTAAAATCCGCAATGAATTATCTTGGAAATACCGACGGAAAAAATATTGGCAAGAACCCAAAGATATCTTTGAAAGTCAATATCAATTATTTCACTATAGCGAGGGACAAATCAAATCTCTAGCCATTTATTCCCCCCGACAGGAAGAATTAAACAGTTTAACAGGCATACCCTGGTTAGTTTCGATCGCCTTAGAATTAAGAGACTCTTTATCTCCGCGTTTACGCGCTTTTTTTCGGGTGGTGGGTAAGGGAGTAGTCTATATTCTTATCCAAGTTATCGGTCGCGGTATTGGGTTAGTAATTCGCGGGGTTTTACAGGGAGTCGGTAACACTTGGCAGGAAGTCAAAGGTAAAAAGGAATTATGAATTATGAATTATGACTGATAACTGATAACTGATAACTGAAGTAGTCCTAACTTTTACAATTCCTTATCAAAACTGTATTTATCGCGAATTTGTCCGACAAAAAACTGTCCTTTCGATGGTGCAGACTGAAAATCTTTATATACTGCCAAAGGTAGATCATGATAAAGATAGATACCACCGTGATTAAATTCCACTTTCAGAATTTTTTTTTCCTGATCGTAGTCAAAAGATTTAATCGCTGTACTTTGACTTTTTAATAAGGGGAAAGCAATCACATCGCGAATACTGGCAGAATCGGTTAATAACATGATCAGGCGATCGATGCCAATTCCTAGGCCTCCCGTGGGGGGCATTCCGTATTCTAAAGCGGTTAAAAAGTCCTCATCAACTCCCTGCGCTTCCAAATCTCCAGCCGCTTTTTTGAGTGCCTGTGCTTCTAATCTTTGCCGTTGATCGATGGGATCGGTTAACTCAGAAAAACTATTAGCTAATTCCCGTCCAACCACATATAATTCAAATCTTTCTACGAGGTCAGTTTTTGAGCGATGGGGTTTAGCTAAAGGCGAAATTTCCACGGGAAAATCTAGCACAAAAGTGGGCTGTATTAGGGTTTCTTCGACTTTTTGTTCAAAAGCTTCATTTAGGAGCTTACCGATGGTTTTACAGTCCTCTGGAACGCCAATGCCGGCATTTTCTGCGGCAATACGAGCCGAATCGAAATCATCAAAACTATTAAAGTCAACCCCGGTTATTTCTTGGACTAATTCGTGCATGGTCACTCGTCGCCAAGGAGGAGTTAGGTCAATTTCCGTGTCTTGATAGGTGATTTTCAGCGTACCTAAAACATCTTGTGCGGCCTTAACGATAATGTTTTCGGTTAACTCCATCATGTCATAATAATCGGCGTAGGCCTGATAGATTTCGATGGAAGTAAACTCAGGGTTGTGTTTAGTAGAAACCCCTTCATTGCGAAAAATTCTGCCTAACTCGAAGACTTTTTCAAAACCACCCACTATTAATCTTTTTAGATGTAACTCGGTGGCAATGCGGAGATATAACTCCATCTCCAGCGTATTATGATAGGTGATAAACGGTCTAGCATCGGCTCCTCCCGCTTCACTTTGTAGCACGGGAGTTTCAATTTCAATAAAACCTTCTTGGTCTAAATATCTGCGAATGGCAGCGGTAATTTGGGCGCGACGGCGAAAAGTTTGTCGCACTTCTGGATTAACAATTAAATCCACATATCTTTGTCGATAACGTTTTTCTACATCGGTTAAACCGTGCCATTTATCCGGGAGAGGTAAGAGGGATTTGGTGAGAATTTCGTACTCGTTTACATAGATAGATAATTCGCCGCGTTCTGTGCGTTTAATTGTGCCTTTTGCTCCTAAAATATCGCCCGTATCGGTCAGTTTAATCACAGTGTTAAAGGCATTCGGCACGGCGGCCATGGTTTCACTAATGCGTTTTTTATCGAGGTATAATTGAATCGTTCCCGTTTCATCTTGCAGGTTAAAAAAGGCTAGTTTACCCATAATTCTTCGGGCAATAATCCGACCAGCAATGGCTACTTCGACGCTAATTTCTTCTCCCGGGGCTAAGTCAGCGTACTGCTCTTGTAATTGTTGAGCGTGAGCGGTAGATTTCCACTGGTAAGCGTAGGGATTTAAGCCAGCTTTTTGCAATCCTGCCACTTTTTCTAAACGAGCAGCCCGGATTTCTTCGAGGGTAGAGGAGGGTTGATTTTCAGGATTTTGTGCTTGAGATGCCATCGTTTTCTAAGAGGAACAATTCTGGGGGATGGGGGATGGGGGATGGGGTTTTAGGGATTTCAGTTATCAGTGATCAGTTATCAGTTATCAGTTATCAGATGTGAGTTATCAGTTTACTGTTTACTGTTCACTGCTCACTGAAAAATTATCGTCCCATTTCTCGCTTTAATTTTTTCAATTCTTCTTCCATTTCCCATTCTTTAAATTTTAGATCGAGATTATCGTAGTTCGAGCGCTGATAGTCCGATTCTTGGGGTTGATCCCAAAAAGTGGTTTCCCAGTCACGGGACTGATTTTTAGGGGATTTTTCGGCTTTAATTTGCACTTCTTGACGACGTTGTTGGACCTGTTGCAGTAACTCTTGGGATTGACTCAGACGTTTTTTCACCCCTTCCATCCGTCCCCAAAGTTGATTACCCTGACGAAATAGGGCCGCCTCGCGTTCACTAGCAGCCTGAACCAAGTCCTGCCGTCCAGCGGCCTTAGCCTTATCGATTCTAGCGTGCCAAGTTTGGATATCTTGGGCAGTGGCCAAAATTTGCTGTTCGAGACGTTGACGCTCATTTTCTAGGGCGCTAATCAGTTTAGCAGTATCGCGCTCCTGTTCGCGCAGTTGTTCCACCAGCGCCTGTAATTCTAACTGGGGATGACTTCTGAGAAATTCTTCCAGTTGGGTTTCAAGAAAGCGACTGACATCATCAAATAGATTGCCCATCGGTGCAATATCCTAAATTTTCAATTAAAGTCTAGGAGCGATTGATTTTAATCCCCCTCTTTTTAGCATAGGCTAGATCAACCCTAGGTTTAAATAGGGTTTGCGGCAAAAAGTTTTTCGGTGGGGGTAGGGTGTGGGGTGTGGGGTGTGGGGTGTGGGGTTTTACCGATTTTGAGGGGCTCAATTACCTAATTTTCAGGGAAAAAGTCCCGGAATTTTCCCCCTGAACACTCCCAGACGAGGCACTTTTGGATTTCAAAAAGGTCTAAAAGTCTTATCCAACAAGGTTTTTAGATTTATTCAGCAAGCTCTAAATATATTTGGAAAAAGTAGTACAAAAATGTTATTCGGCTGCGGGTCAGGGACGGGGAAACCAGTATAATAAAACTAGAGTAATATTTCCTGAAAACCTCTTAATTGTTTGACTTAAGTGACAACTTCACCAGCTTGGACAGAACGCATCGGTTATCAACGGGATTGGGTGTGGCGCGGTTGGCAAATTCGTTATAGTTTTATGCCGGCAAAAAACCCCCAAGATGCCGATAATCCCCCTTTAATTTTACTGCATGGATTTGGAGCGGCGATCGAACATTGGCGCCATAATATTCCTATTCTCAGCCAAAATCATCGAGTTTACGCAGTAGATTTATTAGGTTTTGGTGGTTCGCGCAAAGTACAGGTTCCCTATACCGTTAATCTCTGGGTGGAACAAATACACGATTTCTGGCAAACTGTTATTAACAGACCCGTGGTATTAGTGGGAAATTCGATCGGTTCTTTAGTTAGTATGGCCCTAGCGGGTAAATATCCGGAAATGGTAGCCGGATTAGTTATGCTCAGTTTACCCGATGTCAGCCGTCGGCGGGAAATGATCGCCGATTGGTTATTAAATATCGTCACTCCTATCGAAAAATTTTTCACTTCTCCTTGGCTATTAAAACCGATTTTTTACTATCTGCGTCGTCCGCAAGTCTTGAAAAAATGGGCAGGAATCGCCTACGAAGACAAGAAAGCAGTCAGCGAGGAATTAGTACAAATTATCGCCGCCCCAACCCTAGATGAGGGGGCAGCCGAGGCCTTTATTTCCCTAGCACAAGCTGTCAATCATCCCGAATATTGTCCACCAGCAAAGTTAATTTTACCACGCTTAGAAATCCCGATTTTATTGTGTTGGGGAAAGCAAGATCGGATGGTTCCCGTCCAGTTAGCCCAGGGTTTTGTCTCCCTTAATCCTAGGATTAAATATGTAGAATTTGAACAGGCCGGTCATTGTTTACAGGATGAATGTCCCGACCGTTTTAATCCAATTTTATTAGAGTGGCTAGAATCTGTTCCTGTTCTTTGAGAGAATAGGGAGAGTGATTGTTGGTGATAGTCCTATGCAAACCTTGGAATCGACGCTCAAACCTCCCGCAACTGCCTCCGAATTCGACACCACGATTCACCGACGCAAAACCCGTCCCGTCAAGGTAGGTAGCGTTACCATCGGTGGTGGTCATCCCGTGGTCGTGCAGTCGATGATTAACGAGGATACCCTTGATATAGATGGTTCCGTGGCCGGTATCCGTCGCCTCCATGAAGTCGGTTGTGAAATTGTCCGCGTCACCGTGCCGAGTCTGGCCCACGCCACCGCTTTGGCTAAAATTAGGGAAAAACTGCTGGCCACCTATCAACCCGTGCCGTTAGTAGCCGATGTGCATCACAACGGTATGAAAATCGCCCTAGAAGTGGCCAAGCACGTCGATAAAGTGCGAATTAACCCCGGTTTGTACGTTTTCGAGAAACCGAAAGCCGACCGCGGCGAGTATAGTCAAGCAGAATTTGATGAAATTGGCGAAAAAATTGCCGAAACCCTGAAACCTTTAGTGGTTTCCCTGCGAGATCAAGGTAAAGCGATGCGAATCGGCGTTAACCACGGTTCTCTAGCCGAAAGAATGCTCTTTACCTACGGCGACACCCCCGAAGGAATGGTACAGTCGGCTTTAGAATTTATCCGCATCTGCGAATCCCTCGATTTTCGCAATCTGGTCATTTCCCTGAAAGCTTCCCGCGTGCCGGTGATGGTGGCCGCCTATCGTCTCATGGTTAAGCGCATGGACGAGTTAGGTATGGATTATCCCCTGCATTTGGGTGTTACTGAGGCAGGAGATGGGGAATACGGACGCATTAAATCCACTGCCGGGATTGCCACTCTCTTAGCGGACGGTATTGGTGATACGATTCGCGTTTCTCTGACGGAAGCTCCCGAAAAGGAAATTCCCGTCTGTTACAGCATTCTCCAGGCCCTGGGACTGCGGAAAACTATGGTCGAATACGTTGCCTGTCCTTCCTGTGGTCGCACTCTTTTTAATTTAGAAGATGTCCTGCAGCAAGTGCGCGCAGCGACTCAACACCTCACCGGACTCGATATCGCCGTTATGGGTTGTATTGTCAACGGACCGGGAGAAATGGCCGACGCAGACTATGGTTATGTGGGGAAACAGGCCGGTTATATCTCCCTTTATCGCGGTCGCGAGGAAATTAAACGCGTCCCCGAAAATGAAGGTGTAAGCGAGTTGATTAATTTAATTAAAGCCGATGGCCGTTGGGTAGAACCTTAATTAGTTTTACCTGTAGGGGTTGAACCTATTTCAACCCCTGATAATCAGCTATAATAAAAAGCTTGCTAGAAATTGCCGCCCCAGAGAGTTCATGCTACCTACACGCGATTGTGTTCGTCAAACCCCCGCCTACACTCCGGGAGAACAGCCCCAAACTGCGGGATTTACCAAACTTAACACCAATGAGAATCCCTATCCCCCACCGGCGGAAATTTTTGCCAATCTGCCAGAGCAATTAGAGAAAGTCCGACTCTATCCCGATCCTATCTCCAAAGAGTTACGGCAAACGGCGGCGGAATTATACGGCATAACAGCCGATCAGATAATCGCGGGTAATGGCTCCGATGATATCCTTAATATCGCCCTGCGAACTTTTGTTAACCCTTGCGAAAGCGTCGCTTTTTTGGATTTAACCTATTCCCTTTACGAGACAATTGCCCGGGTACACGGGGCAAATATTATCGAATTTCCCACTAATGATAAATTTGCATTGGAAGGACCGATTATTTGTCCAGAAGCGAAATTAATTTTTCTCGCTTCTCCTAATCCTCCCGTCGGTAAACATCTTGATCGCAACTATTTAGAAGCAACCTGTGCTAATGCCTCGGGATTGGTATTAATTGATGAAGCTTATGTGGATTTTAGTGATGACAATCATCTCGATTTTCTCTCCCGTTACGATAATGTCATTATTAGTCGCACTATGTCGAAAAGTTATAGTTTAGCGGGGTTAAGAGTCGGTTTCGGTTTTGCTTCCAGGGCCATTATCGAACAGATGGATAAGGTGCGTGATTCCTATAATTTAGATCGCATCGCTCAAACTTTAGCCACAGCAGCTTTAAAACACCATAATTATTTTGAGGAAGTTTGGCAAAAAGTCCGTCAAACACGCGGCCGTTTAATTACTTCTCTGCGCGAGTTGGGATTTATTGTTTTTGACTCGGAAGCTAATTTTATCCTCGCTTCTCCCCCCCAGATTAGTGCCAGTGAGTTATATAATCAACTCAAAGAGCGTCAGATATTAGTGCGATACTTTAAACATCCTCGCATTCAGAATTATGTGCGGATTTCTATCGGGACTGATGGGGAGATTGATCGCCTTTTATCTGCTATTCAAGAGATTATGGGAACAAATTAATCTCTGTTTCCGTCAAGACTTTATTAGCACTTTAAACCCTAATAACTTATCGAAAAAAAGGCTAGATCGATCGGAACAAAGCAGCGACAAACAATGGTCTAATGGCCTGTCGTTTCTCCCGATTACTAGCCTTGGCTATCAAGATTATTAGTCCGACAAAAGGACTAAATACTAGCGCACAAATTTTTGAACTTATGCAAGTTTATCCCCAAGGAATCACAGTTCAAGAATTGAGCAATCGCTTAAATCGTCCCGTTTCTATGCTCAATCTTTGTCTAAAATCTTTGGTCGCTTCTAAAAAAATCCTGGCCAGAAAAAATCATAATCAGTGGGTTTATACTGTTAATAATACTAAATCCTGTTTAAAAGGTATAGGAGAGTGGGAAGTGGGAAGTGGGAAGTGGGAAGTGGGGGGAAACAATCCATAACTGGGTTTTTAAAGATCGATTGGGAGTTAATCATACTATTTAAAACGGATTTGGTATAAAAAAGCTTAGTTTGTCCAGATAAGCATACTTAATATCTAGAAAAAGTGTTTATTATTAACCCTATTGCTGAATAACTATTTTAGGCTGTAGGTAGTATTCATCTTCTATAACAACTATCTCACCAATGCCGAGAAATTCAGCTTCTAAAGACTCCACAGCAACCAGAGAACCGAGTATAACATTTGTATCGGTGAGATTAATTTTTCTGCCGTGAAACCAATCGATAACTCTCTCTGGTGTGAAAGAAATCCAGTCTAGATGTGCCAAGGCAATGCGAGGCGAAATTAAACCCTCGGAATTAGCCATTAAAGCTTCCAGATTAATACTATCGGCCAACTGAAAACCACAGCTTTCCGTGCGAGTTAGACTGGCTAAAGTGCCACCCACAGCTAACACCTTCCCCAAATCTCTGGCCAGGGAACGAATATAAGTCCCCGATCCACAGTGAATATCTAGCTCTATTTGCGGAAATTCGCCCTCTAACCAGTCTAAAACCGTAATTTGGTCAATTTTGACCTGACGAGGCTCCACTGCGATTATTTCCCCTTTGCGCGCCAATTCGTAGAGACGACGACCATCCTTGTGAATAGCACTATACATCGGCGGAATCTGGGCAATATTGCCGATAAATTCCGCTAAATGGGGCTTAACTGCCTCTAAAGTTAAATCGGCACAGGGACAAGCAGCGATCGCTTTTCCCGTAATATCATCGGTATCGGTGCTGAGTCCTAACTGGATTTTTGCCCGATAAGCCTTATTTTCGGGTAAATAGGCCAGTAATCGGGTGGCAGCCCCGACGGCGATCGGTAAAACTCCCGTAGCCATAGGATCTAAAGTTCCCCCATGACCGACTCGTTTTGTCTTAAGAATTTTTCGGACTTTGGCCACGCAATCGTGAGAAGTCCAATCGGGGGGTTTATTGAGATTTAAAAAGCCAAACATTTGATCAATTGTAGGGTGGACTTGTGCGACTATAGGTCAGACTAAATCCTGTTTAAAAGGTATAGGAGAGTGGGGAGCTTTTTTTCAGTGATCAGTAAACAGTAAACAGTAAACAGTGAACTGAAAACTCACATCTGATAACTGATCACTGATCACTGATCACTGATTCAAGACCGACGGTTAGAAGCTAATATTATATAATTGCATAACTTCGCTTAAAGGTAAACGGGAACGAACACCGATAGAAAGGTCAGAAAAATGACCAAGATCATAATGATCAACAGCAGCGCGAGCAATCATAGCGGCGTTATCGGTACAGAGTTTAAGCGGCGGAAAATAGACAGTTAAATGATGATTTTTGGCGGCAGTTTCCAGATGATTTCTTAAGGCACTATTGGCCGCCACTCCTCCCCCGATCGCAATAGTTTTTAAGCCATAATCTAAGGCACAATTGATTGTCCGACGGGTTAAACTTCTGGCTACCGTATCTTGAAAACTAGCGGCTATATCAGCTACAGGTAAATTATCTGGCTCGAATTTCTCTACTAAGCGCAAAACAGCAGTTTTTAAACCACTAAAACTGGAATCGTAGGCATGAAAACCGCCGGTTGGTAAAGATATTTTACCCTCAGGCAAGGGAAAAGCTTGCGGATTACCATCTTTAGCCATGCGATCGATTATCGGACCACCCGGATAACTTAAGTTTAATAATCGTGCCACTTTATCAAAAGCTTCTCCGGCTGCATCATCTCTAGTGGTTCCTAATTGTTGATATTTTCCGCAGGCCTGCACATGGATTAAACTGGTATGACCCCCAGAGACTAAAAGAGATAAAAAAGGAGGTTTAAGATCAGATTCAGCGAGATAGGAAGCATAGATATGACCTTCGAGATGATGAATGCCGATAAAGGGTTTATCGTGGACAATAGCCAGGGTTTTAGCCGCCGTCATTCCCACCATTAAAGCACCTACTAAACCGGGGGCAACTGTGGCGGCTATTCCATCAATTTCTGACCAATTTAACCCCGTTTCTTGCCAAGCTTTTTCTAGACAAAAATTAATGGTTTCTAGGTGTTGTCGGGAGGCCATTTCCGGCACAACACCGCCATAGAGACGATGGAGATCAATTTGAGAAGAAACCACACTACTCAACACCAGGTTATTGTTAACAATAGCCACAGCCGTTTCATCGCAACTGGTTTCGATCGCTAAGATAATTGTCATGAATTAATAAGTAATAGGACAAAATTAACTTTTTGGTTAGGATAGGCAAAAGGTAGTTAGATATGTGTAATTAATTTTGCTTAGGTACTTAATTAAAGTTATCGTTCAGCAATTTCCATAGCCACCACCGCCGGGGGTTTCAATAATAAAAATATCACCAAGGTTCATTTCTACAGTCGCAGTACCGGGCAATTCTTCGATAGTTCCATCGTTTCTTTCCACGGCATTACGTCCTATTTTACCAGCTTGTCCTCCCGCCAGTCCAAAGGGGGGAATCAGGCGATTACCCGACAGAATATTGGCGGTCATAGCCTCTTGAAATTTAATTCTTCTAATCACACCATCACCTCCAGAATATTGTCCCCTGCCGCCACTATCGGGGCGAATGCTAAAACTTTCTACTAACACAGGATAGCGCATTTCTAATACTTCTGGATCGGTGAGACGGGAATTAGTCATCTGGGTTTGCACGGCAGCGGTTCCCGCAAAATTTGCCCCCGCACCGGAACCGCCACAAATAGTCTCATAATATTGATATTCTTGATTGCCAAAAGTGAAATTATTCATCGTCCCTTGGCTGGCTGCTTGAATGCCTAAAGCACCGTATAAAGCATTAACTATTGCCTGGGAAGTTTCCACATTTCCAGCTACCACGGCCGCCGGATAAACGGGATTAAGAAAACAGCCAGACGGGATAATTAAATGGAGGGGTTTGAAACAGCCAGCATTTAAAGGGATTGCCTCCTCCACAAGGGTACGAAAAACGTATAAAACCGCCGCTCTTGTCACTGCTAGGGGTGCATTAAAGTTATTATTTAACTGGTCAGATGTGCCAGTAAAATCAATGGTTGCTTGACAATTATCAATATCTATGCTAATTCTGACCTTGATGACAGCACCGTTATCCAGATAATAAGTAAATTCACCATCTTTCAGGACAGATATAGCTTTTCTAACCGCTAATTCCGCATTATCTTGAACAAACTGTTGATAGGCTTTAACCATAGCTAATCCGTAGCGATCAACCAGATTATGTAATTCTCTTTCCCCCTTGGCATTAGCGGCTATTTGTGCTTGAAAATCGGCAATATTTTGGGCGATATTGCGTGCGGGAAAAGGACTATTAGTTAAGTGATTAATTAATTCTTGTTCCCGAAACTGTCCCGCCGCCACCAGCAAAAAATTATCGAATAAAATTCCTTCTTCGCTAATATGAACAGAATGGGGAGGCATAGAACCGGGGGTAATTCCACCGATATCAGCTTGATGTCCCCGGGAGGCAAGATAAAATAATATTTCCTGATTTTGGCGGTCAAAAATAGGACTAATTACTGTGACATCCGGCAGGTGAGTACCGCCATTATAAGGATTATTAGCCAGATAAACATTCCCTGGACGAATCGTCTCACCTTTATCCTGAATTAAGCTTTTGACACTATCGGACATAGAGCCTAAATGGACGGGAATATGAGGAGCATTGGCGATTAAATTTCCTACCTCATCAAAGATAGCACAGGAGAAGTCTAGGCGCTCTTTAATATTGACACTTGCTGCCGTATTTTGGAGAGTAATCCCCATTTCTTCGGCAATAAATTGATAGAGATTTTTAAAGATTTCTAGATAAATAGGATCGGCAACGGTAGTTATTTCTGTGCGGTGAGAATTGAGAGGGGACATAGGAAAGTCAGTTATCAGTTATCAGTTATCAGTTAGCTGTCTCTTGTCTTTTTTCTCCTCCTGTCTCGGAGTTTACTGTCTGCTCACCCAAGAGAAGATTTTTGATTTTTGCGGGAGCTCTAGTTACCAGTGATCACTGACTGTTCACTGTTCACCGATCACTGTTCACTGATATGGGCTGACTGATATATAATCGCAGTCAGTACCAGAGGGTGAATTATGGATAAAACCAGCTTGATCGATAAAGTGCAACAAATGGCCAATAAACGGGATTATTTACTGCAATTGCGCGATAAACCCGACATTGGGGGTCTGAGATTAGATGTTAATCAAGCTCTTGAGGAGTTGGATGAATTACTCGATGAGTTTCAAGCAACTTTTCCTGAAGAAAAACTTAGTTAACTATCCGACCCGACGGAATTGAGATTTGTCCGATTGTGCTAATTTTCCCAAGTCATCGATCGCTTTGATCAGATCTTGGGAAGATATATCTTTAGGGCAGTATAGATCAAAGGCTGTAGTTTGATTATTTTTTTCCATTGGAAGATTTGCCAAGGAACTATAGGCGATAATGCGGACATAAGGGTCGAATTGTTTGATCTGAATAGCGGCGCTCTGTCCATTTAAGACAGGCATCCGTACATCTAAAATAATTACATCTGGTTGATAAATTTTCGCCAATGCGATAGCCTGTTGACCATTAACAGCAATTCCCACCACCTGACAATGCGGCTGCTGGGAAATTAAAGTCTTGAGTACTAAACAAGTTAGCTCGTGATCTTCGGCAATTAAGACTTTAATTGGCTCTCTCGGCTTCATGATTATTTTCCTTTCCCTAGAGGTCTGACTTGTTATCATTGTAGATCCTGTTGATCTTTTGGACTTAACTTCACGACACTTCCCACTTCCCCACCTCCCCAATTCATAATTCATAATTCCCCCACTCCCTTCTCTCTTTTCCCTTCTCCCCAACTCCCACTCTGCAATAACTACTGGCAGCCAGAAATACGTTCGGTTCATATCATACTTTGTGCTTTTTGTCAAAAAAACTTTTTTTTTGCAATAAAACTACACAAAAAAAAGATCATCGTTGCCGGTGAAATTGACTAATTTACCTGTCTTAATTAGGATTACCTTGTAGGTGTGGCAAGGGTTTCAACCATTGCTGCCCAGAAAAGCACAGAGCAAACCATCGTGAAATTCAGTAAAATCGCTGTAACTATCATAACATCGTTGTTAAATAAAAATCTCTCTCAATTAATTTTTAAGAATTTGTAAATATTGCGGAATGTTAATTTAAATATTCTCAAGCTTTTGGAGTTATTATATAATTTTTGCTTATATACGTCCGAAAATAGAACTCCTGGAAAAATCCAACATCTACCATTGGGTTAGAATTCAGGAGTCAGGAGATTATTTTTATTTATTCTTCCCACTTCATAATTCATAATTCATAATTCCCCTTCTCCCAAGTGGTCTGAAAAGTTATCCCACATCAGCTGGCAAGAAGTTGATTTTAAGTTAGCGATTAGACTACTTAACAGCTTGTGAGGGGGGTAAGTCAGAAGGATATGGATATGGTCTGATTCCCCGTTAATCTCTATTATCTTCGCCTTCCATTTCTCGGCTATGTTTTGAAAAGCTATTCTCAAAAACTCCAGATGCTCTTTCTGAAACACCTTTCTACGCAGAAGTGTTGAACGTTGAGAAAAGTCAGACAAAAAATGCTATTATAGATAGAATCTAGACAACTTATTACCCTCACAATAGGGAGTTTGCCCTGATGACGAATTTCTCAAAACTCATAAAAGAGCTTCTCAAACCACTGCCTAAAAATGACTACCCCGCTTTAGATACTTTTACATTTTTGTCCTGTTGGATTGGTTTTGCTTTAGATAAAAGCATCGTCAGTATGAGGGACTTATGCAGTAGAATGGTACTTCAAGGAATTAATGTAAATTTATCCCCATTTTCTAAGGCAAGCAAAATTAGAGCAACAAGTCCGTTTGAGAAAGTCATTGTCGAATTAAATAAGCGTTTAGTTGCCCAGGGATGGCATCAAGTAAAACTATTCTCTGGTCTTAATAGTATCACAACAGAGGTGGTCGGAATACTCATCCATTTTGGTCAAGGTCATGACTCAAAAGAAGGAGGAAAAATGATAGAAGCAATTCCTGTAAATGGAGTTGGCGTAATGGATAGAGGATTGGCTTCTAACCAAAGAATCCCCGAATTATTAGAGAGTAGTGACAAGCATTTTTTTTCGATAACTGTAAGAAGCGCACCGCCCGCGCCGAATCGAATTCGGCGAGCGGACGGAGCAAGAAGGGTTTGGCAAAAAAAGGCTATCCTAAATTCAAAAAATTTTCAAGATCTGTAGAGTACAAAACTTCTGGTTGGAAACTAACAGAAGACAAAAAGTTTATCCACATCACGGATAAAACAGGGATAGGGAAATTAAAGCTAATCGGTACTTTTAACCGTGAGATTCTC
>VYKV01000138.1_pt1 | contig 23210 bp, 27 predicted proteins | sample 5114461 | NCBI WGS metagenome assembly VYKV01 (sample SAMN12291816, study PRJNA351875) | freshwater metagenome | isolation source: freshwater lake | place: USA: Michigan, Gull Lake | collected 2011-07-05 | reverse complement strand
TAGCCTGTTAAATTCCCTTGTTTCCACCACCTCCAAGCCGTTCGATAACTTATTCCTGTTTTTTTTGCCTAGTCTGATAGTTTCCTGTCTATATATTACCATGCCTGACTATATCTGACTATATTTGTATTGAAACTTTACAATACCTTGGTCGCTGATTTCGGCGTTAAACGACGGATAAATTCCAGGGGTAACCCGTCTGTATCGGCAATAAAGGTGACTTCATAGACATGATCGCCGATCATCTGTTGTTGCATCCTCTTGATGAGCTTGCTGAAAGTTATTTGTTAATTTTTCTAACCATTCTGGTAAATTGCTGACATTTTCTGTTAGGTCAAAAGACAAGTGATAATAACCCACATAATGCTGATCACTAAAGGCATCGGGGGCGGGTTTCGGTTGAGGAATTTGGATTAATTCGATGCGTCCGTTTAACCCCGTTAGCCAACAGGCCAAAGTATAACCCGTGGTGAATCTTTCCTCTAGGGTAAAACCGAGAAGTTGGTAAAAAGCGATCGCCCGATGGATATTAGCGGTGCGGATAGAAGCATGGTGCATTTTCAGTGATCAGTAATCAGTCAAAAAGACGAAAATAGGGATAACGTTTGGGAACCCCCGGTTCTTTTTCCAGATCAAAATTAATTACATCCCAACAGGGTTCATCGGGAGCATCGGGGCTAAATTCTACTGGTAAACCGTAGAGACGGGGAATAGCGGCTTCACCCGGTCCATTACCCCGCCAAGCGGTGTTACGTTCTAAGTAGGAACTAACTAAATCGCGATAACGGTTGGCAATAATTACTTTAGTCGCCTTAAATCCTTGAGTATAGAGGCGATCGAGTGCTTCGTGAATCTCAAAACGAATACCATCCGGGTGAGTGTGTTGACGATACCACTCACCATTCCAGAGTCGCCAATGCCGTCCTGACTGCAAGTGAACCAACTCTCCCGTTTTGGGATCGGCTTCAAAAGCCCCATGGCGCGGACACAAATAGGTATCCGTCAAAGTGAGGGCGGGGATTAGCTGCCGACAGTGAGGACAATGGATATCGGGGCCAAAAACAGGGTATTGTAAACTTGCATTAATCATGGAAGAACCTAAACTAAAAATTGCTATCTTTGTACCAATAATCCTATCCATATTATACCCAACCAAATTGGACGGGTATTCTCTTTCGACTTTAGTGCAGCTCCTTTCATGTCTTTAGATAACTTAAGATCAACTTCTAATTTCTGGCCGATTGTCGATGTCAGTCAAGCGGCTTTTATCGCCCCTAATGCCACGGTAATGGGCGATATTTCCCTAGCTGTGGGGGTGAGTGTTTGGTATGGGGCAGTATTGCGCGCCGACGTGGAACGCATCGAAATTGGGGCTTATACTAATATCCAAGATGGGGCGATCCTACACGGAGATCCGGGCAAAATTACTATCCTTGAAGATTATGTCACCATCGGGCATCGGGCGGTAATTCACGCAGCCCATATTGAACGCGGTTGTTTAATCGGCATTGGGGCAGTGATTCTCGATGGTGTGCGCGTCGGGGCGGGTAGTATTGTCGGGGCGGGTAGTATCGTCACAAAAGATATACCACCGCGATCTTTAGTGGTGGGCATTCCCGCTAAACGCGTCCGGGAAGTGTCGCCACAGGAGGCTCAAGAGTTGATCGAACACGCCGAGCGCTATGCTAAACTTGCCCTCGTTCATGCGGGAAAAGCTACTGATACTGGATTCCCAAAACGGGCGGATTAGGGTATAAATATAAAATGAGAATCAAGTAACAATCTTTTAAGCACCGATCGAGGAGAACGAAATCTATGGACTGGAGAGTGTTAATCGTTTTAACCCCTTTGCTTATCGCTGCTGGCTGGGCTTTCTTCAATATCGGCGCTGCCGCTATTAGACAAGCTCAACAGTTTCTCAGCAAACAAAGTTAATAAAAGTTTATAGTTCTTAGTAAAACCGACCGCCTAGGCGATCGGTTTTTAATTTTTCCCCAAGCGGCGATCGCTGATTGGGGTGTAGGGTGTGGGGTGTAGGATGTGGGGTGTAGGATGTGAGGTGTGGGGTGTGGGGTGTAGGGAAGGAAACCTATTTCATCTCTGGTGGTGAAAATTTTTTCATCGGGACTGAATCCTGAATCCTGAATCCTGAATCCTAACCCCACCAATAACTTTTTCAGCAAACCCTACCTAACCATGAAATCTAACTGTCAAAATCTCATTCAAGAACTTTCCCATCTAGAAATTATCACCGATCCGGGGCAAGTGGCGAAACTTTCCTTAGATTATTATCATTTTAGTCCCATTTTAGAGGCACAACTGCGAGATAAACGGGCTGATTTAGTCATTCGTCCCCAGAATAGCCAAGAGGTTATTGACATCGCTAAAACCTGCGTTAAATACCAAATTCCTTTAACAGTTAGAGGTGCGGGTACAGGTAATTATGGTCAATGTGTTCCCTTGCAGGGAGGAGTAATTTTAGACACAACCAAACTAACAAAAATTATCTCGATCGAACCGGGTACAGCCCGGGTAGAAGCGGGGGTAAAAATGGCATTTTTTGATAAACAAGCTCGCGAAATCGGTTGGGAATTAAGAATGGCTCCCTCTACCTATCGGACGGCGACAATTGGCGGTTTTATCGGGGGTGGCAGTGTGGGCATGGGTTCGATTAATTATGGACAATTGAAGGATAGGGGCAATCTGCAAGCAGTGCAATTAGTCACCCTAGAAGCGGAACCAAAAATTATCGAACTACGGGGGAATGAGGTAGAAAAAGTCAATCATGCCTACGGAACAAATGGCATTATTACCGAGTTAGAAATAGCCCTCGCTCCCTGTTATCCTTGGGCAGAATTTATCGTTACTTTTGCCGATTTTATCACCGCCGCTAAATTCGGTCAAGCTCTCAGTGATAGTGATGGCATTGTCAAGAAAATGGTTAGTGTTCACTCTTGGCCAATTCCCGCTTATTTTACTGCTCTTAAGGATTATTTAACCACAGGAAAAGCGGCAGTTTTGTTAATAGTATCGGCGGGCGATCGAGTCGCATTAGAGTCTTTAATTAAAGAATATAATGGTGAACTTACTTACTATAAAACGCCAGAAGAAACCCAAAAAGGCAGCAGTATCTTAGAATTTACTTGGAATCATACCACTCTCCATGCGCGTAGTTTTAACCCCAAAATAACTTATCTACAAGCTTTTTATTTTAATCTAGCCACGGTAGAGAAACTCTATAATTATTTTGGTGAGGAAATAATGATGCACCTAGAATTTTTGAAATTTCAAGGTAAAGTTATTCCCGCCGGTCTTCCCTTGCTAGAATTTACCACAGAAACTCGATTAAATGAGATTATTGCTATCTATGAACAACAGGGGGCAGCCATTGCCAATCCTCACACTTATATCATGGAAGATGGCGGCAGCAGACAGATTAATCCGCTGCAACTAGAATTTAAAAAACTCGTCGATCCCTACGGATTGAACAATCCGGGTAAAATGCGAGCATGGATTGAAGCAAGGGGGTAGGGGTTCGATTTAGTCTAGATTAAGCAAGATAAGCTGCCCCTTGCCTATTCCCAGACTTGCCCCGATCCGATACAATTAAACGGTTGTCTTGGAAGAATTAATAGTGATCGAGCGTTATACTCTCCCTGCGATGGGGAATTTGTGGACGGATAGATATAAATATCAAACATGGCTAGAGGTAGAGATAGCCGTCTGTGAAGCGCAGGCAGAATTAGGCTATATTCCCGGGGATGCAGTGGAAGAAATTAAGGCAAAAGCTAATTTTGATCCCGATCGCATTTTAGAAATAGAGGCAGAAGTACGCCACGATGTCATCGCCTTTTTAACAAATGTTAACGAATATGTGGGCGAGCCAGGGCGTTATATTCATTTGGGTTTAACCAGTTCTGATGTACTAGATACTGCCCTGTCTTTACAATTAGTCGCCAGTTTAAACCTGATTTTAGAACAATTAGAAGATTTTATTCAAGCCCTGCGCTATCGCGCCCAAGAACACCGTTATACAGTCATGGTAGGACGTTCCCACGGCATTCACGCCGAACCGATCACCTTTGGCTTTAAACTAGCGGGATGGTTAGCGGAAGTGCTGCGAGGACGCGATCGTTTAATTCGCTTGCGCCAAGACATCACCATCGGTAAAATATCTGGTGCAGTGGGAACCTATGCCAATATTGACCCCAAAATTGAGGCGTTAACCTGTCAGAAGTTAGGATTAGAACCGGATACCGCTTCCACTCAAGTGATCTCGCGCGATCGACACGCCGATTATGTGCAACAATTAGCCTTATTAGCGGCTTCGATCGAACGTTTTGCCGTGGAGATTCGCAACCTGCAAAGAACCGATGTCCTAGAAGTGGAAGAATACTTTTCCAAAGGACAAAAAGGCTCCTCCGCTATGCCCCATAAACGTAATCCCATCCGCTCAGAACGCTTAACGGGAATGGCGAGAATTATCCGTAGTCATAGCGTTTCCGCCTTAGAAAATATCGCCCTCTGGCACGAAAGAGATATTTCCCATAGTTCCGTAGAACGGGTGATGCTGCCGGATGTTTGCATTTTGACCCACTTTATGCTCAAGGAAATCACCGATTTAGTCAAAAATCTGCTGGTATATCCCGAAAACATGAAGCGGAATATGAATGTTTACGGTGGCGTGATTTTCAGTCAAAGAGTTCTTTTAACTTTAGTGAGTAAGGGAATTAGCCGGGAATCTGCCTATAAAATCGTCCAAGAAAATGCCCATCGCGCTTGGAACACCGATAACGGCAATTTTAAAGCTTTTATCAGTCAAGATGAGCAAGTTACCGCTATTTTATCCCCCGACGAGATCGAAAGTTGCTTTGATCCCCAGCAGCACCTAAATCATCTTAATAGCATCTACCAAAGGTTAGATATTTAAGGAGCGAATTAGGGAATAGGGGAGCGGGGGTGATCGAGATGGAGATGAAAATTTTCGATTACTTTCAGACACCCCCAGCGCAGATAACTATACCGTGGACGTGGCTGCGGACGGAAAAACTGACTGGGAAACGATCAAACGTATAGGAGTGCGATCTACTGGTACTAGATAGCGGAGTACGACGGTCTCAGCCTTTGTCGGTGGGTGAGGGTGTGGATTGTTCCTTCTAAGCGCATTAGTTGCCCGTGATGCTCCAATCTGTATCTGAAGAACAGTTATAATTCTTGGTTACTAATGTAAGTTTGGGGAACACTATGAGCAACCAAAAATTAAAAAAAATAATTAATGATCATTTATCAAAAGTCCTCGAATATAATGCTTTTGAGCGTTTTGAAGGTGTCACTGACAAGAGTAGTTTTCTTAATATGATTGGTAATGATCCAGCTTTTGCTCCTTTTTTTCTTAATGATACTAAATACGTTACAGCAAGGATTGGAGGGAACCTAATTACTAGCCTCCACCGTAAACTTGGTGATATGTATGAGGAAATTTTTCAGACCCTATTAGCAGATAAACTTAATATATCTTCGGAAGATTTATCTTATAGTCTTAGGCTAAATATTGACAACAAATCACAGAAACGTTCTACCGATGGATTAATCAGCTACTCAAAATTATCTTTAGAGAATGCTAGACGTATTGAACAGTTAAAAACGGATAAAACAGCAATTGGGATGGCTTTTGAAGTACGTTCTTGCTATCAGATTGGTGACTCAAAACGCATACAGGCTGACCGAGACATGGCTCTAGCACTAAATAATAAAAAAATAGAACCAGTCATGATTATTTTTTGCTCATCTTCTTTGACCAGTCCTGTAAGGCGTCTAAGAGAATATTGGAAAGTCTACGAGGGGGACAATGCTTTTGAGTTTGTCAAACTGCTGACAGGGTTTGATTTACTCAGCTACTTCAAACAGGAAGATAAGTTAATACGAGAAATTATGGACAAGATTTTTGACATGATGTAGTCTTAAGCTTTTTTTACACAAATTGCTGTTTCATAGAGTTTCTTCTTACCTCCACGTTTCCGCAAAACAAGAATTTGCTCAACAGCAAAACCATTCTTTTCAAAAATTTTACCCAATAATATGTCAGTAAAAATATCAACGCCAGATAGTCTAGAATTGCCAACTATATATGCCCCTCTAAACTTTTTACTGGTAACTTTGGCAAGTTGAGCTATATGGTTATCCATCATATTAAAATATTTTATGGCGTAGTTACACATCAAGTTATTTTGTGGACGTAACTGGTTAACCATCGGCAAAAGTATATCAAAAATATGATCATTTGGGGCTACTTCAATCTCATAAAGCATTGACGTAGCCTTACCCCATGTGCCACCAATTGAGGCACAATCTAGATCGGCAGATTCAGAAGCCTGTGAGAAAACTTCCATAAAGAAAAGTTGTGGACGAGTAGTATGGACATAACTAAATCTATTAGGATAAGGAGGAGAAGTAATCACTCTATCTATTGTTTCTTCGACAAAACTAGATAATTGGGTACTATCACCTAGGTAAACTTTTATAGTTCCCCACTTGTCTCTTGTAGATAAATGTTTTAGATCAGTGATAATAGCTTCAAAGTTGTCACGGAAGTCTTTCCAAACCTTAATTTCACGGTTATGTTTATCATCAAAACTAATAGTAGGGTGATTTCGATGAATATTAGCGCAATCTAGAACCGAAGAACACAAAGCTAACCAATAAAGATGTTTATAGTTCTCATTCTCTATTTTCCAAACAGCCCGACGAATTAGAAGTAACTCTTTTAAAACTTCTTTTCTCCACCATCTAAATACATTGTGAATTGGTGGGATAGTTAATTGATATTTTTCCTCGGCAGTTTCTAAAGACAAATTCTTCGCTTCATCTAAAGTATCAAGAAGATAATTTTCAAAAGATTGAAAATGTTGAGTTAATTGTTCAATATTAACTTCCCAAGTCAAGGCATATTCAGATGCAAGTTTTAGTAATGGATTCAACTCTATGCCTATAGCAAATAGTCCAAGTTTCTTAGCTTCTATTATCGTCGTACCTTTTCCTAAAAAGGGATCGCACAATACAGTTTTTGATGAACATTCTAAATATTCACATAGAAATCTAACTAATTCAGGAGCATAACTTGGCGTTAGTCTAAACCAACGATGAACAGGTTCATTAAGACCATTCAAGAAAGTAACATCCCCAAGTTTGGGTGTCAAAAAATTAAACCCTTCTTGAATGTATTGATCTGTGTAACTTGGTTCAAATAATTCAAGTTGGATCATCTGATTCTTCCTTGTGTTGATGGTTAGATTCTGTGTGATATTCCGCAAATCTTTCACAAACTAAATTGATGACTCTATCAGCATGAGTATAGGTTGCATATTAACTCATAATTTTGTCAGCATATAAAATGGTTTTAAGTTCATCGAGTGAGACTTGATAATATTGGGCAATTTTTTCAAGTAAAGTGGTATTTAGAAACAAAAGTCCATTCTCTAATTTACTTAAGACAGACTGATCCATATCTAAATCGGCCGCAACCTTCCTAACTAATTTAGCTTTAGACTCCCGAAGTTCTTTGATTCGTTTGCCAAAGGAACGATATCCATCGCTTTTTGACATATTTTTTTCTTGATTAATTTTATTCAAGATATTACTGTATCATACTGTGTTCGCTTCAGTCCACAGTTGCTGGAAGTTTTGCCTGAGTGCGATGTCGAAGGCACTGCCTAGCAGTACGCCGATTTTGTCGGGTGCGTTTCTTGCTGCAAATCCGACTAAGCAACTAATCGACGAGGGAGAACGCACCTTATGCCATTTTTCTTTATTCGTGGCAGACATCTTACTCCCATTTTCTTTTCTAGAATAGGGTTTGAGGTTGAAGGCAATTAACCATCTCTGCCATTACTTTAGAAAAATGGTATTAGCAAGGTCTTATTCACGTTTCATCATGATTATCCTCTATATTGTTGACTTTCGTTAATTGTGGAAAAATATCTCGTACTGCCTCTTCAAATTTTTTGTAGGAAGACAAGGATTCTAATTTCGACAATTCGATTGTAGCAAGCGGTGAATATAAATCGTCAATTTTTAGTTTATTTCGATACCGTTTCGCTATACCTTCTCTGGCTTTATTGATTGCATTTTTAATCGTTTCTTTCGGATTGCTAAAAGATTCTGGCTCTTTATCGATGGCTAACTCACTATCACTTTTATTTGTACACAATTCTTTTTTTAGTAATTCTTTGTCTGCTAATATCCAGGCTTCAGTCATTTGTATTGGAACGATAGCAACTAAATTTTTACATAAGTCTCGCTCGTCTGATTTAATAGCATTAAAAGCCAGATTAATTCTTTCCTTAAATGCGTTTTCATCTGTTTTATCATCTGCGTCTGCATGGAAGCACAAAACCATTGCTCCCTTCTCCACCGCTTGAATTGCGTATTGTTTAGCTTTTTCTTGGATATTTTCGCCAGAGATTTGTGAAAGACAAATTGGTTCAAAAATTTCTATTTCTTGTTGATCTTCAAAAGCAACTCTCTCGAAAGTGCGCTGAATAATATTTGGTAAAAATCTATGATCGGAACTGCCTTCTGTAGCTAAGGCAATAATTATTTGTTTGATTGTTTTTGCCATCTTAATTGATTTACGTTAATTGGTTTTGTTGATTTTTAATATTTTTAATCGCACTTTCAGCATCAGCAGTTTTTAGATATTCGACCACTTCCGAGAGAGTTAGCTTGACCTCATTTTCCTCCGAAAATGAGGAAAATAAAGTTAATCGTTTTTGATCCTCTTTGATAACAGGGTGAAAATTACTGCTTTTCATCTTAATTCGCTTCCCTTCAATAGTGGATATTAGAGTGGTAAGTTGAGAAAGCCAAATGCTGACATTTTTATCATCTTGCCAATTAATTAATTGACTCACCAGAACCGGAGAATGAGTGTTCACTATTACTTGGCGTAAAGGCATTTCAGTATCTTTAAAATCGACCGTTAGCTCTTTTAATAATTTTGCCATTGCTTCAATACGAAAAGGATGAATGCCATTTTCTGGCTCTTCAAAACACAGTAATCCTGTGTGTTGTCGGTCGTATTGCAGGACACATAATGTTAATAAACGTAGGGTTCCTTCGGAAAGCACTCTCGAAGAAAACTCCCGATTATCATCGCCTTTTACCTTGATAATAAATTGTCGATTTGCTTTGTCATCATAAACATTAACTTCTGTAAGATTCGGTAGCAGATTATTGAGATCACGGGAAATTGCTGTGAGGGTATATTCATCATCTTGTTTAATGCGAAATAAAGCAGCGGCTAAATTCTTTCCGCTTGCTGTTATTGTATCTTTGATGCCCATATCTTGACGAGTAGGTTCTCGCAGATCTTCGGGATTAAGCTGCATAAACTTCCAACTCAGCATTTCTTGTTTGGCGGCTAATATATGTTTAAAATCTATGGTATTAATGCTGCTTAAAACAGTTTGTGATGCGTTTTTTGCTGGAAATACTTTTTTATTCCCTTGCTGACCATCTTGATGTACAACAATGGTAGTAATACCATTAATATCTTCAGTCTGAATATAAGGAAAAGTTCTCCTACCCGTTACTACTTTTGGTCGCCAAGTTTCCAATACTGTCTTAGGAATATAATCTTTTACCCAATTATCTTCCTGGTGCTTTAAATTTTCTAAACGTTCATCAACAATATACAAGTTTTCAGGTTCTTCGGTTTGTGTTATGCAATGGACTGGGGTTATAAGGGATGGAACCCTTATGTATAAAGATTTTTGTCAATTGTTTTTGATCCATAGCCAACTCATCAATTAAGTCTCTTGCCAGAGAAGGATTTAGTCAATTTATGCCCCCCTATCGAACCATAACAAGTAACGAAGAGCCAGTTTTCAAAGCCAATTATATTAGACTCTCGTTTAATTTTTAATTGATAGCGTAATCTTGTATATTTAAGATCAACTTCCCCACCCCAATTATCTTTTACCTTGCGGTTGACTAACATTTCAACTATAAATTCCATTTCCGTGGCGTAGTCGTCCTCATCATACTGGGTAAAGAGTTCGCTAGGATGTCCTCGTTGCTCGCTAAAAGCCGTCTTCAGATCCACTTCTGCCAGCCGCGTCAACAATTGCAAAGCATCAAATAAATTACTCTTACCAGAAGCATTAACCCCAGCAACTACAGTAAGCGGCGTAAATACCATTTCAAAATTATGAAAGGATTTAAAGCCATGAATTTTAATATAAGTAATCATAGTTTTAGGCGATAAGTAATATTAAAACATCAGCGCACTGGACAATCTTCTCAACTTTCGGCTGATACTGTCTTACTATAATCTAGGCATTGCTTACAGGAGGTAGTGCGATTACGCCGATTTTGTCGGGTGCGTTCCCTGCTGCAACGAGGGGGAACGCACCTTACCGATCGATTCCTGAGAGTATGGTAGCTTAGGTCTGACAAAGCCCATAGACAACAGCTTATCTGGCTGACGGCCGGCGGCTGACGACCGGCGGCTAAAAATTAACATTGCAAGAAAACTTAACAATTGGCCAAGAAACTCGATCGAGTAGGTAGAATAACAAGTAAATCATTTTGTAAACTCCACCCGATTAACTAACTAGAATAGAGATAACCCAGAACGCCTGTGATAGATAAAAGACGCACTACTCGCGATCTCCCCCAAATTAACGAAAGAATCCGCTTTCCCGAAATCCGCGTTATCGATAGCGACGGCTCTCAACTAGGAATTATTACTCCTGCCGAAGCTTTGCGCGTGGCCGAAGAAAAGGAACTTGATCTCGTCCTCGTCAGTGAAACGGCAAATCCTCCCGTTTGCCGGATTATGGACTATGGCAAGTACAAGTTTGAACAGGAGAAAAAAGCCCGTGAGGCCAAGAAAAAACAGCATACAGCCGATATAAAAGAAGTTAAAATGCGCTATAAAATCGATGAGCATGACTACAACGTGCGAGTCAACCAAGCGCAACGTTTTTTAAAAGCGGGAGATAAGGTAAAAGCGACGATTACCTTCCGAGGCCGGGAAATTCAACACTCTAACCTAGCGGAAGAATTACTGGCGCGCATGGCCAAAGATTTACAGGATGTGGCTGAGGTACAGCAAGCGCCAAAAAAAGAAGGTCGTAACATGATGATGATGTTATCGCCGAAAAAATAACTAACTAATCCGGAAAAAAGGGGCTAAGACCCCTTTTTTGTTTTTCGGAAATCCTGAAGGGAAACCGATAATCTAAAACAAAGGGAGGTTGATTAACTTGACCACTGGGCCAATTCGACCCTAGGGGTACTTGTCGCATTTGTTCAAATTCCTGCCCATTAGTGGTTTTAAGGACAAATTTGCGGTTTTCAAAGGCTAAATCCCGACGAATTCCCCCCGCTTCTCCCGGATGTTGCACAGCGAGAATACAGAGGAAAATCATCAAGCTTTGCTAAAATCCAATACTATGGAGTAGTGGGGAGATTCCTGATATATTCCTCAACTCGATCATCGGGATGGCTGATCCCTAGGTTGAATACCGTGTAAAATAAATTTTGGATCAATCTCCAGATGTTTAAAGCTTGTTCCCCGATAGATGGATGGGTCGAGAGCCTAATCAACGGCAAATTCCCTACCATTCGATGATCTTGATTGTGAGGATGAGGACTAAATAGAACCCGATAATCCTCGGCGATAATTTCCTTATCGCATCTCATCCAATCTTCATAAGAAGCTTTACTCTGTTCGGGAGTATAAACGCAATGATCTTCGCTCAAACGGCGTATCTTGTAATAGGTTCGGGGTAATCGTTCTTTATAAATTCGTAAGTTGTGATGAACAGCGAGATAGGATAGAGTCCAGTGATGGCCGTATTCGTGGGCTAAGGTTAGTTTTAATTGCTCGATCGTACCTAAAACGAGAGAGTTAAGGCGAATTATCGCTTTAAATGTCTGTCCATCATATTGCCCGTACCAATCACCATTGGTATTTAGTCCCAAATCCCTAATTTCTATTACATCCAACCAGGCTAACTCGATTGGTGACGAAAGACGAAGTTCCTGCTCGACAAAATCCGATAGTGATTCCAATTCGTCTAGAGTATATTGTTTACTAAAGTCTTTTATCGTAGGCATCGCAACGTGATTTTCGTAGATTCTTAACTGACTATTCTAATAATATAACCTAGCCCAACATTATAGACTAGGTTATATTATATGTGTTGTAAGACATTATTTTTTCTTGCTTGAAGGGTCAAAGATAGTTGGCTGTTGCCCGTCATCTAATTCATCAAATGCGTCTTTCTCTGGATCTTCCGGCAGGATGGGAGCGCTCGCCATCTCGATTATATTTTTGCCGTCGCGAACTATTTCCCGATAGGCTACTCCCGTGCTCTCCTGACTGGCGAACACTCCAGATTCGAGTTTATTTAGATAGTCCTTCATTCGCTCGATCCTCGCTTCCGGGACTCCTGCCTCCAAAGCTTCTTGAATATTTCGTTTTAATTCTTGAGTAGTGACGGGGATCATTGATCTTAGTGTCTTTAAAATACACTGGAAACACTCTTCCTATAATGATTTTACAAAGAAAAGAACAGAAAAACTACTATAATTGACTAACTTCTGACTAACTTCTGACAAATTTTTGAATAACTTCTGACTAACTTACGCTACTATAGGCATATACCCAAAATCATCATTTATGCCTAGATCATTAGAAATCCCTCTGGAATCCATTTTAAAGCTAACTTCGCCCAAACAAAGGAGAAGCCAACAAGACTATCCTTGTTGGCTCATTACCCTAGAGCGATAGCATCTAAGCTAAACGGCTTTTACTTCGGATCACCGATATAGACTCCAAAAGGGTTATAGCTATTGGATCATGCAGGTTAAGCGCCGTTTAGCTTATTGACTACGGGTTTCCTTCTTCTTCCTCATCTTTTTGAGCTTTTGCGTCGGGGTCGCAAAATTTATCGATCAGATCGAGGATCGCTCTCAAAAGATCGACGCTCATTTTAGCAAGCTGTATATAAGTCATGATTTCTAGCATTTCGGTAACCTCCTACCTTTTGCCTTTCTTTCCTTATTATCTTGGCTAATTTGTAGGACATTTAATGGCATTCGGGTAATATATTTTCTAATATAAATATCAATAAATTGCCTTAAAAATCGCTTGATTATAGTTTTTAAATTCCTTCCAGATAACTTCCGCATAACTTCTGAATAACCGCTTATGTCTAGATCGCTGAAAATCAATCCCGAATACATCCCTAAAGCCGAACTCGCTCTTAAACAAAAGAGATACACGAACAAAAGTACCTTCGCCGAATTGATTCCTTTGGCTAGAGCGACCGTTACCAAATTTTTCAAAGGTAAGCCGATTAGTCATGAGAATTTTACGACAATTTGCGAGAAATTAGGTTTAAACTGGCAAGAGATAGCATTGCTAGAAGAAAACTTCGGGAAAGGGGAAATTGATCGGAAGGACTGGGGAGGGGTGACGGAGGCGGATTTTTTCTGCGGGCGTACGGAAGAACTCGCCGAGATCAAACGGTGGATCATCGGTGACAAATGCCGTTTAATTACGGTTTTTGGGATGGCAGGGATGGGAAAAACCGCTCTCGCGGTGGAACTAGCGCAGGGGATCGAGGGAGACTTCGATTACCTCATCTATCGTTCCCTTAAACAGGTTTCTCCCCTTACGGAACTTTTGGGGGATTGGTTAGAGATTTTGACAAATTCTCCCCGCCGGGAGTTACCCGACAGTATCGATATCCGTTTGGCTAGGCTAATCGATCGAATGACCTATCATCGGTGTCTTTTGTTATTGGATGACGGCGAGGAAATTTTACAAAGCGATAATTTAAGCGGGAGATATCGAGAGGAATTTCAAGACTACGAAAAGCTATTGAGACGGATGGGAGAAGCTCCGCATAGAAGTTGTTTAGTGTTGATGAGTCGGGAGAAACCCAAAGATATCGATTTTCTAGAAAAGCGGCAGAATACAGTAAAGTCTCTGTTCTTGGGAGGACTCGACGAACTATCGGCTAGGGAGATGGTGAATAAGGAGGGAGGACAAGGAACAGAGAGGGAGATTCGGGATTTTATCGAACTGTATCGGGGTAATCCTTTTTTTCTTAAGCTTGCTTTGGCTAGAATCGTCGATATCTTCGGTGGTAATATTGCGGAGTTTTTACAGACTGGGACGATAAATTTTAGCGATATTAAGGAGATGATCGAGGTGCAGTGGCAACGGCTTTCGGAAATCGAGCGGGAGATATTGGAGGTTTTGGCGAGGGAAGAGGAAGCGATTTCTGTCCCGGAATTACGATCGAAGCTCAATAAACCCGGACTGACGGATGCGGTTGATTCTTTGAGAAAGAGATCGTTCATCGAAAGCAGGGATTCGGGCTTTATTCTTCCGAATTTGATTCAATCCTACGTTCGAGGACTTTAATCGAGATAGCGAGGAACGATGTCAACTTTTATCGCGTCTTTAACACTATTATTAACACTCTCTCGGATAACTTGCTCTAGTTTCTCCGCCAGTTCTGGGAGGATGATCTGGTCTCGTTTTCTGAGGATTTCCACGCGCACGGTACAACCAAATTGCTTGGGATCGAGAATAATATTCGAGTATTTTTGGATGATAGGATAGGGACTATCCTGTGCTTTAGCGGCATTAATCGCTTTTTGGGCATCTCTAGCTAGGGCATTGCTATCCTGTTTGCCATCTTTTCTAATCCTGCATTGGGTGTCATTGCTAGTATTAGGATTAGTTGGAGAAGGATCGGACTTGATCGCGAAATATCCGAAAACTAAAACCCCTAATACCATGACCCCCAAGACTACTTTTTGAAATATAGAACGAGAGTTTTCCTGTGAATTAACCTTATCTTCAATGACTTGAAGTCGTTTCAATATATCCGTTGTATTTTTGGGTCGCTTGTCAGGTTTTCGCTCTAAAAGACTATCGATTAAGGTGGCAAATCGATCCGATACGGGTGTAGATTCTGTAAGCCATAGTAACTTTTCTTGAGTATCTTGTTCGATTTGAGAGGGATTCTTGTTGGTTAGAAGATGGACGAAAGTACGCCCGAGAGCGTAAAAATCGGATTTGAAATCGGCTTTTCCCTTGTACTGTTCGGGAGCCATATAGGGGAAGCTCCCGATCGTTGTCGTAGTTTGCTCGTCTATATTTTGATTAATTAAACGAACCGCACCTAGATCGATTAGAAATATCCTGTTATCGCTATTGCGGTACATAATATTAGAAGGTTTAATATCGCGATGGATGAAATTATTAGAATGTAGTCTTTCTAAAATAGTAGTTAGTTGTTTTAACCAGTCGATCGCCCGCATTTCATCGATCGCCCCGTGCTGTTTTAGCCACTGCTCTAAGTTCAGTCCTGGGATTTTCTCCATCACTAGACAGTGAGCGGGAATAGGATTATTGGGAAACTCGATCGGGAAATATCCGTCTTGTCCTACTGTAGGAAGTCCCTCGATCCGGTAATTTTTTAATAAATCTGCCTCTCGATCGAACCGAGAAATCGTGTCCGGGTTCTTTGTGTAGAGAACTTTGAGAACCTTGGGAGTGTCTTGATCCTTCTCATCCACCACATCGTAAAGGGTAGTTACCCTGTCCTCCCTCTGGTGTAGTACGTTCGTCACCCGATATCTATCATTTAGTAGCAAGTCGGAACTGCAAGCCTCGCAGACACTCCCATCTTCGGAGTTCTCCGGCCGGGGACAGATGGGATTGATACATAATGCCATAGATTCAGATAGTCAAGGTTGTATTATCAAGAACATCTTGCGATTTTGCCGATCTATGACTTGATATAGTTTTCATACATGGAAAATCACTCGTTCATTCGCTTACTCTTATATAATACCTACATTTCTCTTGTAAGCACTCTCTTCCTAGTAATGCAATTTACCCATTGTAGCTATGCGATTTTACAGAATAAAAAGGCTATCTCAAGGATTGATTGCTAAAAATAGACGGAATTTTCAATACATCGGTTTATTCTGTACTACTTTGAGCCTGAGCATCGGTATATCGGCGGTAATGGCTCAAGATCTCGGATTATCCGAGCAAGTGGCGCAGTTAAACCGCGGTCAAAATACGATCTGGGTGTTACTCACGGGTAGTCTCGTCTTCTTCATGAACTGCGGCTTCGCCATGCTAGAGACGGGCTTTTGCCAGAGTAAAAATGCGATCACCGTCCTCGCCAAAAACACGATCGTCTTTACCGTCGCTACCGCAGTCTATTGGCTGATCGGTTTCGGACTGATGTTCGGGGATGGCGGCAAATTTGTCGGAACACCGGGTTTTCTTCTACTCAATGGTCAATTTCCCTCCCTAGATTGGGCGGATATTCCTCTAACGGCTAAATTCTTCTTTCAACTCACTTTCGCGGGAACTGCCGCCACGATCGTATCGGGGGCGGTGGCGGAGAGGATTCGCTTCGGGGCGTTCGTCCTTTTTAGTGCCTTTTTTATCCTGATTTACTCTATTGCCGGTTTTTGGATTTGGGGAGGGGGCTGGTTGCACGATTTGGGGTTTCGGGATTTCGCAGGTTCGACGGTGGTTCACTCGGTAGGAGGATGGGCGGCTTTGACGGGGGCGTGGCTGTTAGGGCCTCGTGCGGGAAAATATATCCCTTGGAACCAAGGGGAAAACCTTTCCTTCAAAAATACCAGCTATCGCGGCAATAAAATCATGGCGACTTTCGGCGGGAATCCGAGCCTAGCGACCTTGGGATGCTTTATTCTCTGGTTAGGTTGGTTCGGCTTTAATGCGGGTTCTACCCTCGCGGCCAATGCAGACGCGATCTCTCATATCCTGCTAACGACACTCATCGCCGGGGCTTTCGGCGCGCTGGCCTCCACCACTCTCGCTTGGATATCCTCCGGTAAGCCGAGTCTAACCTTTATTATTAATGGCATTCTGGCGGGTTGTGTCAGTATTACCGCCCCCTGTGCCTTCGTGAATTTTCCGAGCGCGGCGCTAATCGGCTTTATCGGTGGGGCGATCGTTCTTCCGTTTAGTATTTGGCTCGAAAAAGGGGAAATCGACGATCCGGTGGGAGCCGTTCCCGTTCACCTCGGTTGCGGTATCTGGGGTACTCTGGCCGTGGGTATTTTCTGTTTAGCCCCGAAAGATATTCCTTGGGCGGATACCTATTTAGATCTGCCGAAAGGGGGGTTACTTTTCGGGGGAGGAGTAGATCTATTTATGGTGCAATTCATCGGGATGGGGGCTATAGGCTTTTTGGTCGCCAGTTGTAGTCTATTACTCTGGATCTGTGTGGGATGGTTCTTCTATCGCCTGTCGCATTCCAGTGATTTTGGTTTCCTTCCGCACAAGGGGTTACGGGTTTCGCAAGAGGAAGAGAAAAAGGGAATTGATTCCCTGTTTGCGGAATGGGAAGAGAAGTAATAGTTTAGGAAGTCGATACAATGGCGGTATGGCCAGAAAAGAAAGAGGAAACTTGGGAGGTTGATTAACTTGACCACTGGGCCAATTCGACCCTAGGGGTACTTGTCGCATTTGTTCAAATTCCTGCCCATTAGTGGTTTTAAGGACAAATTTGCGGTTTTCAAAGGCCAAATCCCGACGAATTCCCCCCGCTTCCCCCGGATGTTGTACTGCCAAAAATAACGTCTCTTGGTCGGGAGTAAAGTACAATCCCGTTAATTCCGCATCCATGGGAGCGATAGCAAAAGGATAGGGATGCTCTTGACCCTTGGCAAACACCCAAGCGCTATTATTGCCAAAAATACCCAATAAATCCCGTTGACTAACCGGGACCCCTTGGGGATAACGAGTTTTCATCTCTCGATTTAACCCACCCGTGGAAATATCGCTAACCATCCAGAGATTTCCCTGTTTATCGAAAGCGAGGTTATCGGGATTAGAAAAACCCTCACCTTTCTCTGTCGGTTCCCCTCCATAAGCGACCACATCCCAACGAAAACTCAAGGAAGCAGCATCGTTATTATCTTCCCTTAAGCTGATAATCCAACCAAATTCGTAGGGTATTTCGCCATTTGGCCCCTTAAATATCTCCTTATCGGCTCCTCCCTCCGCTTCACTGGGACTACCAGAGGTAAAGGTCATATATAAAGTGCCATTCTCGTCCACTTCCGTATCTTCCGGGCGACCAGTACAAGTGACCCCAACGGCGTTAGCGGCAAAATGAGCATCGATGAGAATTGCTCCCTGTTTTTCCGTCCCATTACCTTCATACAGGTCCGCGAGGGTCTTATATTTAGCTTTGTAGGCTAGAATCTCCTCATCGTCCTTAAATAGCAGTAATTTAGTCTCATTGACCGTTCTTTCGGGATTCGGCAAGGCTACCACCCCATCCCCCCGACTAGCGGCAATTTGACTCGGTAGGACGGGATTTATCTCCGTGTCGGGATTTAAGGGTATCCAATAACCGGTTTTATCGGGGTTGAATTTGGCCCCGTAGAGCATTCCTTTTTCTAGGAGTTTTGAGTTATTTTTCTGCTTAATATCGCTAATTTTGCCCTCCGAAACGAATTTATAGACATGACCGCCTCTGCGATCGCATCCTGAATAAACCGCCAAGGGTTGCCCCGTTTGAGCGAGAAAAGCGACGGCTTCATGGCGAAAACGCCCTAACCAAGTGTGTTTTGTGCCATAATCGTCGGGATTGGCAGGATCCACCTCCACCATCCAACCGTATTTATTTCCCGCTAACCCGAAGACGTTACCCCGGCCATCCACTTCCGAACTATTGAGAATAAAGGGAGTAGTATCGGGATGCAAAGGGGAACCATCTTTTAAAACTACCTCCGTCACTTGGTCTTGAAAGTTCTCCTCGGCACTAAATACAGTCCCCCAAGGCGTTGTTCCCCCGGCGCAATTTTGCAACGTTCCGATAATTTTTGCCCCTAATCCGTCATCGTAGCCAAGTTTATCGGTTTTGGTAAAAATTGCTACAGCAGGACCGGTCGCTTTCAGGTATTGACCGTCCTTTAGTCCAGAGATACCAGTAATGCGGCGATCGGCTTTACTATAGGTACGTTGCCATTTTCCTGTTGCATCTTTAGCCAGGGAAATTACGCCAATTCCCTGATCAATTAAGCCTTCTAGGGATATTTCCTCGATTTTTGCCTTTAAGCTGGCATCTTGCAGGTGATAGGCGGCAATTTCACCCTTTTCGTTCGTTTTTTCCCGTACTTCCTTGACGGGTAGGGTTTTACCAATCACTTGTTCAAAGGTTTGTAGCCAAGTACGACCACTGATATATTCAAAATTAACGGTTAGATAACCTTGACCCGGACTGGTTTCGATAAAAGATAGATAATCATTGTTATAACCGAAACGGGAATCACCCACTTTATCTCCCCACTGTGCCAGCACATCATAGGTGAATCCTTGAGGAAGAACGAGATCATCTAGGACTTTATAGGTTTGATAGGCACTTTTTTGGCTTTCATCGCTCATGCCGTCAATTTTTAAGGGAATCGGCAGTTTGACTGCAGCAAAGTTTAACCCGAAACTATTGGCAGCGATCGCAGGACTGCTAATCAGAGAGGAATATTTTTTCTCTTGCAGACTGAAAAAAGAGACACCGGCAGTGGCAGTTAAAAAGGTGAGGAAATTACGGCGAGAAATACTCATATTTTCAGTAATAAAGTCAAAACTGATACTCAGACCTTGATTAGGTTAAATTTTATTACGGACACTTGACATAGGGATTATACAGTATCCAAGTTATGACTAAGTTAACAGCCAGTTAAAAAGCTCTCCTGCAAAAATCTTCCGTTATACTAAATCCGGTTATTAAAAACTGATTATTTATCCCCCCTTTTGCATGAGTGCCTGTCCTTATAAGTAGCATTATGCTCAACGGATTTAGTATAAATTCTGCTGTAAGCTGATATATAGATGGTCAGGTCACGGAAATCGATGCAAAGTTCACTGAAAAGGATTATCATCGGGGCGAGTTTTTTTCTCGCTACGGTAGTCGGAGCAACTATCGGTTATATGGCCTACGGTTGGAGTTTTCTCGATGCCGTTTATATGGTGATAATCACCATATTTGGAGTAGGTTTCGGGGAAGTTAAACCGATTAACACTCCCAGTCTGAGAGCTTTTACCATGTTAGTTATCGTCTGTGGGACAACCTCGGCCGTTTATGTGGTGGGAGGTTTTTTTCAGATGCTCACCGAGGGAGAAATTAACAGAGCTTTTAGCGATCGCCGGATGAATAAAGAGATGGAATCCCTAGAAAATCACGTCATAATCTGCGGTTTTGGGCGTATAGGACGCATTATAACGACTAAATTGGCAAAAACAGCCCAATCCTTTATTATCGTCGATAATAACCCTGATCGCATTGGATTAGCTCAGGAAAAAGGTTACTTAACTCTTAATGGTAACGCCACCGATGAAAGTATTCTCCAGAAAGCCGGTATCGACAAAGCGCGAGTTTTAGCGACGGTGTTACCCGATGATGCCTTAAATGTCTTTATCTCAAATGTCGGGGCGATGTTCCTAATTTTGCCCGTCGTTATGCCTTGCGTCGAGAAATGCGCTATCGGGGGTCTTCTTGGTGGGATATTTACCCAGAAAAAAGTTGAGCTTTTCTGGAATTAATTTCGCCGCGGCTGGAGATAAGACTAACTCACCAATTATCTCCAGATACAGCTATGAAATTAACCTATCGCAGCATTGCTTACGACAAAAATCCCACTGCCACCGTTGCTTCCAGTCCGATGATTTTAGGCTATCGTGGTGTTCCCTATTTAAAAAACCGTGGTGTCGCTCAAAGCATTCAGAAACCGGTAGCCGTTACCTATCGCGGTCAAGCCTATAATATCACTCAGTCTTTAGCTTCTTTGCCCATGTAAGAACCCTCTTTAAGTTTTTAACTTCTAGTTCATTTTTCAATCAATCTCTTTTAAATATTGTCAATTAATGATCACAGCAATTACCTTAAACGGGTTTTATCTTCCCTCTTGCTCCCTTGCTCCAAGGGGGATTTTTAACTTGTTTTACCAGCAAGGAATATATGTTCATAGTTAACAAAATTAATTACACATATTTTTCCCTTCCGCAGTTCCGCAGTTCTGGTGTTCCCCTTTTCTGGGGTGTGAATTTAATTTTGTCGAACTGCTGATAGTTATCAGTTTTTTGTAGAATAGGGAGATTGAGAAAACGAACATCTGCCCCTATGACAAGATTTCCTTTGACTGGTCGCTATTCTAGTTTATGCGTCTTACTCACTTTATTCTGGTTAAGCGGTCAATCTTTACCGGTGCGAGCGGAAAAAATCTATAGTCCCGTCCCCCTCATCCTCAATAAAGAAATTAACGATACTCTCACCGACAAAGATATTCCCACAGGTGAAGGGGGGTTTGCTAGGGATTATACCGTAGATTTGGACAAGGACGATCAGGTGGCCATCGATCTCAAATCGGAAAATTTTGATGGGGTGTTAATTCTCCTGGCCGCCGATGGTTCCACTGTAGCGGAAAATGATGATGGTCCCGATGGTGGCACTAATGCCCTCCTCTTTGCGCGCATTACCGAGTCGGGTAAATATATTATTCGGGTGAGAGCTTTCGGAGAAACCGGTGGGGGCAAATTTACCCTGAAATTAACCCGTTTACGGGCCGTGGAGGGCAAAAATTAGGTAATTATTGTCAAAAAAACCAAGAATAGAGCCTCTGTCCACTCTACCACCGCACCGTAGGTATCGCCGGTGTGACCCCGAAGACGACGATATAACCAGTAACCAGTAAGCAGAGCGAGGGCGATTCCGGCACTAATGGTGATTATTCCCCACCTTATACCGCCAAATAGGGCGATTACCCCCCAAATTACCCCCCCACAGTCCCAGGGCAGACAAAAAGCTACTTTATGAAAGGCTCCCTTGCCGGTGGGTTTGAGGTAGGGATAAAGAGCGATCGCCATTACTTGCCCCCAACGTCCCCAAATTGGTGCTAAAATTAGAGCTAAGGCTCGATTATCGCTTAAATCAGTCAAAGCGGCGATTTTTAGCAGCAAAACCATAGTCACGGCCATGACTCCAAAGGCCCCGGTAACACTATCGGCCATGACCGCTAAACGACGCTGGGGGTCGGTGACAGCTAAACCATCGGCCGTGTCACTAACTCCATCAAGGTGTAGTCCTCCCGTTAGATAAACCCAAACCCCCACAAGGACAACCGCACGAGTTAAGGGGGGCATTCCCAGACCGGCTAGAGTTATATCGAGTAAAACTAGAATTAAACCCAAAAATAAGCCCACTAGGGGAATCCATCGGGCAATTCTGCCAAAATCAGGCCAGGCAATCGGAACCGGAATAATCGTATAAAAAGCGATCGCACCTAAAAATGAGCGAATTTCTTGACAAATGAAGTTAAATATGGTATTAAATGTCCCCAATAATTCGATTCCGGTATGGCAGTCTTTCTCATAAAGATGAAGTATAACATAATTTTGTATTGACGACCCTGTGGGATTTTCAAAACATCTGAGAACGCCTATAATAATTCGGCATAACACGGTTATTGTAATGTTATAGGAAAAGTTTCTTGCTATCGCTCTATATGAGAGTAATATACGGAAAGATTTGTTAAAAAAATGTGTATTTGGCGTGATATACGGAAAGTTTCGGTATAGTATATATTCGGGATGCTTCAGGTTCTGCTTAATGGGTCTAGGTTTGAAGTATTTGCGAAAAGTCAATATGGAGAGAAATTTTGTGAGACTTAATAAAATCAAGACATACTTCCATCAATTTAGAATATTGAGTGCTATTCGCGTTCTTTGTGCTGAGTTGAGTCGAAAGCTTTTTGATACTTACAATCTTTCTAGTTATTCTCAGGCAGGGGAAGATCGAATACTACTTGGCGTTGCATAATAGAGATATGAATGGAGGAAATCAAAATGCAATGCCCGATAAGTTACTTGAGATCGGAAAGAAAAAAGGGGAGAGAGTAAGCGATTAGGAGTATCTAAACAAGTCTGTTTCTGATTAAGATCAAAATAATTGAGGAAATTATGTAATGACTAAAAATTCTAATAGTAAAAAAAATATTAGCAAACTAGAACTAATAGGATAAGCTTTTACGCATTTAAGTTACATTGACAGCATTACCCTTATTTTTCAGTTTTCTACTCCATTTAATAATCAATCCCCCTTCATTTAAAAGCTGATTGACTACTTTTTCCA
>VYKV01000092.1_pt1 | contig 25124 bp, 25 predicted proteins | sample 5114461 | NCBI WGS metagenome assembly VYKV01 (sample SAMN12291816, study PRJNA351875) | freshwater metagenome | isolation source: freshwater lake | place: USA: Michigan, Gull Lake | collected 2011-07-05 | reverse complement strand
GAAAAAGTCCCTGAATTTTCCCCCCAATCACTCCAAGGGGCGGCACTTTTTGAGGGAAAAAAAGTCTAAAAACCTTGTTGGATAAGGTTTTTAGATTTATTCAGCAAACCCTAATTATTAGCTCTCCTGCAAACGGGACAATAAATCCTGTTTAAAAGGTATAGGAAAGTGGGGTGTAGGGTGTAGGGTGTGGGGAGAAACAATTGATAACTTGAGAGTTAATCACACTATTAAAAACGGATTTGGTATTAAAGTTCGATCGAGCTTTACTTTTAACAGATAACTCAAAAAACCGCCAGTTTAAAGAAATAACTAGCGGCTTTTTGCTGGGGAAAATTACCCAGAATGGAATTACATAGAGGAACCTAAACCAGCGTAAGCTCCGTAGAAGAAAAGACCAAGCACAGCGATAACGCCTAGACCGGCGATGGTGGCGACTAACCACAAAGGAATACGACCTTCTGCGAACATGAATAACACCTCCTAATTGCGATGACAATGAATCGGGACTAATTAGTTAAAGAAATAGCTGGAAAATAAAATTCCCAAGACAGCAACTAGGAGTAAACCTAGGTAAAGAGAAGTACGATTTAACTCGACAGCTTGCCGATTCGGATTAGGTGTTCTTTCCATAATTGTTCTCCTAGCGTTGAATAAACTGCATTGCCGCAATCGCACCGATAAAGAAGACAGTGGGAACCGCTAAGGTATGAACTGCCAACCAGCGAACGGTGAAAATGGGGTAAGAAATGGGTTGATTGGGATTACCACTAGCCATTGTTTTTATCCTTAATTAAAGTAAACTACTGATTAAACTGCTCGATTTGATTTTTGGCCTCAAAGCGATCATTAATGATCGGTAATTCTTGACGCTCTTGAGTGTAATACTCATCGGGACGGGGAGTGCCAAAAACATCGTAAGCTAAACCGGTACTCACGAATAACCAACCTGCGACAAACAGCATGGGGATGGTGATGCTATGGATAATCCAGTAACGAATACTGGTAACGATATCGCCAAAAGGACGTTCGCCGGTACTACCTGACATGGACGGTTCTCCTCGGAATGATAGGACTTGAAAAATTCAATCTCTATAATAGAGACTTTCTTGACCCTGAGACAAGTTTTAGGCCGGTTCGCTAGGGGGATTATATTTCAGTAAAACCCCATTTTGTCCCAAGACAAAACCCTTGTCGGAATTGATAAAAACAATTCGATAGAGATTGGAGGGGACACTTTCCACAGCGCGATCTTTTTGCCAAGATTGGCCGCTGTCATGACTGACCAAGAGATTGCCGCTACCACCAGCGACCCAAATTTCTTCGGGGCTGCGGTAGTTGAGGTCCAAAAGTCCCCAACTGGTGGAAAACTCTGGGAATACCTTATCTTCCCATGTATCGAGATCATTGGGGCTAGTAAATTGTAGTTGACCACCCCGGGCTAGGGCCCACAGTTCCCCTTTTTCACCATAACCGACTTTTTGTAAGCGGCGGGAAGAAAGACGATTGTGGGGTTGCCATTCTGTTGACCCCGGTTCCCAAGTGGAATAAAAGTTCCCGCGTGCGGAAACGGCCACGTATTTACCATCATGGGAACGAACAATTGTCCGGGCCACACCCACAGCACCTTCCACTAAAGCTTGCCAAGTTTTGCCCCCGTCTTTGGTGCGGTAGATAGCGCCTAAATCCGTGACCATTTCGGCGGTTTTGTCGTTAAGGGCGATAATTCCGTAGGGGGAACCGGGTAATTTTTCACTTAAGGGAATACGGGACCAGCTGCTGCCCCCGTCTTCGCTATGGAGAAGAATTGAGGGTTTACCGACAATCCAACCCTCTTGGTCGTGGAAACTGACGGCGCTAAAGCTAACTTTTTCGTCGCCAAGGTTGAGGACTTTTTGCTGCCAGTTGTTCCCCCCATCGGTGGTTTCAAAGAGGGTAGATTTGGTTCCCACTAACCAACCGTGCTGCAGGTCGTCGGTAAAGGCGATATCGGCAAAAGTAGAGTCAGTGTCGAGGGTGAGGATTTGCCAAGGACTACTGCTCAGGGATGGCACACTACTACAGCTAAAGCAGAAAAAGGCTACAGCTAGAACTATTACGAATTGTTTCAGTTTTCTCATCAATGGTTCAGAGGTATTGGTCAAGGAATCGGGACGGATTAGGGTTTGTACCCGATTGGTTACAGGCTCATAAGAGCCGTTAGATTAAAGATAATGAGTGCTTGAGTTAGTTTAAACCATACAAACTAATAAAGAAAACAAATCCTAGCGCTAAAGCCCCGAAAATCAAAATATTTTTTTGTGCAGGAGTGAGACGGTTGACTCCAAAACCATAGCTAAGATTTTCTTGGAATCCCGAAGGAGCATCTTTAGCTCCGATGTTGATAAATTGGGAACGACGCACACCACACACGGGACAGCGCCACGTTTCTGGCAATTCCTCGAAGAGGGTTCCGGCGGGAATGTTGGTTTTACCATCTCCCTTGCTGGGGTCGTAAACGTAGCCGCAGGAGCGACATTCGTGGTTGGCAGGGGCCTGGTCGGCTAGGGTTAGTTCTGTTGGGCGATCGCTCATGACTAAGATTAAAGGAATTTTCAACACTCTGTTACAAATTATCCTTGAAAATTGACCCCTCTCACGGGCAAGCCCTGACAGAATACCAAGTTTTCAAGTCTTAAAAGGATTAGCGAGGCAGCATATCGGCTTTAAAAAAAGTAAGATTAATCTGTTAGGGCTTAAATGTCTATTAAAACTTTCTTAAGTTGATATTTGGGCTATTTACCCTGATTTTGGTACTCAAATTTATTCCGAGAAATTGAGAAATTTCAGGCAGGGAAGAAATTAGGGGTCTGATAGCAAATCCTGTTTAAAAGGTAGAGGAGAGTGGGGAGCGCCAGAGCTGCGGAGCAGGGGTAAACAATCCATAACTGGGTTTTTAAAGTTGGATTGGGAGTTAATCATGCTATTAAAAGCGGATTTGGTATCATATTGAATAAATTTAATCACTTTTAGCGATCGCTTTTATATTTTGGCATAAATGGGCTGCTCCCTCTCTGTTCCCCAAAACGAAAACTTCGCACCTCACTATTAAGATAACTGCTATCAACCTTATATTATAGGTATATAATCAACCTTAACTATCCCTTAAAAAGAGAGTAAAAATTGTGTTCAACCAGCTTGATTGGAATCCTGCCTACTCAATTGAAACCTTAGAACCAAATACGGTATTTTTTCTATCTGAGCGAGAATCAATCTGTTTCCAAGAGCCGCTTTATTATCGTTTAGTAAGATTAATTGATGGTCAACGTAATCTTGATGAAATTATTGATATTCTTCAGTTAGAATTTTTACAAAATCAAGAAATCAATCCCAATAATCCTAATTTGTTTGCAGTTATTATTAATTATAGTCTGGCAATTCAAAAAGCGATTTTTCAGTTATATAAACGAGGGTTTTTGTTAGAAAAAAAAGAATTATTGCCGTCTAATTTAGCAATTTTATGCCATCATCTTCAGGTTTCTCTATCCCAAGCTTTTGAACGATTACAATCTCTGAAGGTTACGGTTAAAAGCCTAGTCTCAATTCCCCAGCAAGATTTGATCAATATTTTGAACTCCTTGCAAGTTCAAGTCGCAGATGAAGGGGATTTAACCATTATTTTAACCGATAATTATCTTCATCCTGATTTAGATAGTATTAATCAACAAGCTTTAGTCTCGCAAAAGCCTTGGTTATTAGTTAATCCCCTGGGAAACCTAGCCTGGATTGGTCCCTTATTTTATCCCGATAAAACTGGTTGTTGGCATTGTTTGGCTCAACGGTTACGAGATAATCGTCCCGTGGAGGAATTTATCATTAGACAGAGAGAAAATAAGATTTCTTTAATTTCTCCTTTAGGGTTTTCTTCAGCGACAATGCAGACGGTTTTAAATATGACGGCCATGGAGGTTTTTAAATGGATTATTCAAGGTAAAAATCAACGTTTAGAAGGAATACTAATGACTTATGATACTTTAAATTTACAATTTCAAGAGCATATTTTAGTTAAACGTCCGAACTGTCCTAGTTGTGGATATTCTCTGAATAAAACACCTTTACCTGTGGTTTTGGGACATCGAAAAAAGGCTTTTACCAGTGATGGGGGACATCGTTTTTGTTCTCCTGAAGAAACCTTAAGAACCTATCAACATCTTATCAGTCCTATTACGGGAATTGTGCGAGAATTAAATAAGATACAAGGGAATGCTTTAGTTCATACTTATGTAGCGAAACATCATTTTCGTAGCGTCTTTGATGATTTAGCAAGTTTACGGCAAAATATTGGAGGTAGAAGTGCGGGAAAAGGCCGTACAGATAGTCAAGCAAAAGCAAGTGGATTTTGTGAAGCTATTGAGCGGTATTCGGGAGTTTTTCAAGGGAATGAAATCAGAGAAAAAGCCAGCTATCAAGCGTTAGGAGATAAAGCTATTCATCCTAACAAATGTATGAATTTTAGTGAAAAACAATATCAACATCGAGAAGAATGGAATGCGAAGAATCAAGGATGGTTTCAAAAAGTCCCTGAACCTTTTGATGAAACTAGAATCATTGATTGGACTCCTGTATGGTCTTTAACTGCTCAAGATTTTAAGTATTTACCGACGGGATATTGTTATTATGGTTATTCTCAATCTGAACCCTTAGATTGTTGGGCAGATTCTAATGGCTGCGCCGCAGGAAATACGATAGAAGAAGCGATTTTACAAGGATTTATGGAGTTAGTGGAACGAGATTGTGTGGCTTTATGGTGGTATAACCAATTAGTTAAACCTTCCGTTAATTTAGAGAGCTTTAATGAGCCATATTTTGAGCAATTAAAGCAATATTATGAGGGGTTAAATCGGGAGCTATGGGTGTTAGATATTACCAGTGATTTGAATATCCCTTGTTTTGCTGCTATTAGTCCGAGAAAGGAGCGGGAAGTGGAGGATATTTTATTAGGATATGGGGCGCATTTTGACCCGAAAATTGCTATTAGTCGAGCGTTAACGGAGGTTAATCAAATCTTACCGAATGTGTTATCCTTTAAGGAAGATGGGACAACGATTTATAATTCTTCTGCGGATCCTTTGGCGGTTAAATGGTGGCAAACGGCAAGGTTAAGCAATCAATCTTATTTAGTTCCCGATAGTAAAATAATACCCAAAAAAAGTAATGATTATTTACAATTAGCCAGTGATGATTTATTAGAAGATGTTAAATTGTGTCAGCGAATTGTTGAGTCAAAGGGGATGGAAATGTTAGTATTAGATCAGACTCGTCCTGATATTGGTTTAAGGGTAGCTAAGGTAATTATCCCCGGAATGCGTCATATGTGGAAGCGTTTAGGGGCAGGAAGATTGTATGATGTTCCTGTTAGCATGGGATGGTTAAAAGAAGCTTTAACCGAAGATGAATTAAATCCTTTTCCCATGTGGATGTAAATTTTTAGGGTTATTATAGTGTTGGGTTTCGTTGCCTCAATCCAACCTACACTCGTCGGTGATCGCACTGTGTTTGTTAACTCTCGTCGTTATTTAGTCCCAGAATCTTAGTTATTCTGGACTTAAACGTACCTGTAGGGGCAAACCCCCTGTGGTTGCCCCCGTGTTGCCCCTGTAGCGCACTAAGCAATACAAGCGCATAACTAGCCAGAGGTTCAGGTGGTGTCAAATTCATTCCTTCTCCCAAGGTGCGATCATCTGCATGGTTTTGCGTAAACGTTCATTAGGTTGAGGTGGTGCATCTAGAAGTGCGATAAATTCTGCATAAGTCTCTGGACTAGCCCAAAAAATAGTACGTTCGAGCAAAGTTTCCTCCGCAGCATTCCGCGCGGCTTCCAAAATAAAATCAGTTCTATTCTTACCTTGCACTTTGGCTGCCATATCGATCAAATTGCGTTCTTCTGGCTTAATTCGCAAATTTAGGGTATTACGCGGAGTCTTACTTTTTGTTTTACTACTCATAAGATGGGTGTGTAATTCCAAACTTAATTATTTTAACATAATGTAGTGACAACGACATTACACTATGTATGTACGATACGATACCAGGATTTTTCAGAGAGATGAGCATCATTTGATGAAAGTCTAGGCTTCAAACCTTTCCATTATAACTGATAGGTAAAAGGTATGTCACTAAAGTAACACACCTTAATTAGTGTTGGTTTTTGTTGTTTCATCTGCATAGCAGCGTCGAAGACTACTCAACCTACCAGATCGGTGCTCGCACTACGCATTGCTGTAGGCATCGCACTAGAGGGAGAATGGGTTTACCCTTTCAATGTTTTCAAGTAAGATCAGTCAGTATTTAAACAAGCATAATTCTCATGAGACAACGAATTTATGAAGGAACTTGGGAAGAAATCGCCGTCTGTGCTTCTGAATTAAAAGGAAGAAAAGTAAGGCTCATCGTACTGGATGCCATTTCAGGCGAGGAAAAGACACCCCCTAGTAACTCCCTAGCTGAGGTCCTTAAGGGAAAAGTGGGTATCATTGAAGGAGCTTCCCCAGCTCTTTCTACCCAAACAGGAGAAAAATTTGCGGAATTAATGCAGGAAAAACAGCTAAAAAGAGAGGAATTATCTTGATTTTGTGCGATGCTTCTGCGCTTATTGCCTTACTGAGTCGAAATGACAATAACCATCAACGCTGTAAAGTGCTTCACTAAAGTAACACACCTTAAATAAAATATTGTTGGGTTTCGTTGCCTCAAACCAACCTACAAGATCGGCGATCGCTTATCACAAAAATTGCTATCATAGAAACTATTGATATTAGGGGTAATCATAATGACACAGTTAACTGAGGAACGAAAACAAGAGATTATTACTGAAGTTTTAGCAGCGAGAGAAAACCGTGAACAATTTCTCTTAGAGATGAAACAACGGCAACAAGTAGGGTTAAAAATTGCTCAAAAATGTGCTAATCTCCTTAAAGAGAAGTATGGAGTAACGAAAGTTGTTTTATTTGGTTCATTGTTAAATTATGAAGAAATAACTTCCCATTCTGATCTTGATTTAGCGGTTTGGGATTTACCAGAGAAAGATTATTTTAAAGTGATCGCAGAATTAGATAATGGACAGGATTTTGAGGTGGATTTAGTAGAAGTTCAAAAGGCTCATCCTTATATTTTAGAGGCAATTGCTCAGGGGATTGAACTATGAATAATTTACTAATTCAAGATAGAATTAATCAAGAAATCAAGAAAATTCTTCAAGCTCTGCAACAGTTAGAGATATTTTTAAGAGAATTATCTAATCAATCGGATGTCATGTATCAAAACGCATTAATTAATTCTATTGCGCTTAATTTGCATGGAGTTTATACTGGAATTGAGCGTATTTTTGAGGTTATTGCTAAAAAAATTGATCAAATATTTCCAACGGGGGATAAATGGCATCGAGATTTATTAGAGCAAATGTCTGTTGATATACCTAAGGTGAGAAAAGCGGTTATCACAGAATAAACAAGGCTCATTTTGGATGAATTACGGCGGTTTAGTCATCTGGTGAGAAGTGCTTATTCTTGCCAATTAGATGAGGAAAAGGTTTTAATCATCGCCCATCAAATTGTTAATTCTTATCAAACCATAATCAATGAAATTCAATTGTTTTGTAATAATTTAAGTAAGGGAGAAACTTAATTAAAGATAACCCAATTTACAAGATCACCTTCGGTGCGCTTTCAGCGAGCGGCGTGCTGCTATGCAGTGCCGTAGGCATCGCACTAAATCTAAGTAAAGAGGACTTACGCAGGTACGCTACCCGTAGGGGCAATTCATGAATTGTCCCTACGGTTAGACAAGATTTATAGTGCTATTACGTAAGTCCTAACACCTTAAATCAAATATTGTTGGGTTTCGTTGCCTCAACCCAACCTACAAGAGCGGCGTGCTGCTATGCAGTGCCGTAGGCATCGCACTATTATTGAGGAATTAATTTAATTAAACTTCTTAAAGTCGCATTAACGGATTCCGAATTAGGAAAATATTTTTTAACATCAGGATCAAGAATAATTACATCATTTTGCGCTGGAAAATGTTCAACCGTTTTTGTTCCATCTTCATGATGAACAGTAACGCTATGACCTTCCCGATACTGTTGGTAATATTTTCCGCGAACAGGATTTTTAAGTTGACTTAAATCATATTCTTCTCGCAAGTCATCTTCTAATTCATCTTGGATTTTCTCGTTCATAATATCTCCTTTCTTTGGGTGTAACTAATCTTGCACTAATTAAACGAATTTTATGATCACGATCCGTATAAGAAACAAATAGAAATTTACCTTGATCTGATAAACCTATTATAAGATAGCGATTCTCTCCTGTAGAATGGTCAGGATCATCGAATACGGTGGATGCTTCTTCAAAAGAAATGTTATGTTTTCTTTGATTTATTTTTGCTTTCTGTTTATCCCATTCAAATGCTAGTTCCAACTCATTGCCACTTTGCCAACTGAAACATCTCCCATTATAGCATATCCTGATGGCGGAATAACAATTTTTTCTGTGCGATCGCGTCTTCCCAAAGTTTGATTAATAGAGAGATATATAAGCGATCGTACTGATAGGTAAAAGGTGTGTCACCGCAGTAACACACCTTAATTAGTTGATCTATTTACTCAAATAAGACAACTTCTAAACGTCTTATGGCACTTGAGTTACTCTGTTTGATTTTAAACTCTAATCCACTTTTATTAATTCCGTTTGGATTTTGACATTTTACCTTGTACATATTATCGTCTTGACTGAAATCGATAATGGGTAATGGAATATTTATCAAAAAACTTTTCATGTCTTCTTGTGTTGGTAAATTTCCAGTCTTAGCTTGAAACCAGATTTCAACATCATCATTATTGCCCAAATTTAGATTTGATTGGCTAAGTTGATAGTTTTCCTCTTCAAGATCAGCAATTCTGGTTTTGAATGTCTCAAGATCAGCACGATATGTTTTAGATAACCTTACCGATTGTTCTACCAAAGTATTAAACTGCTGATTTGAAATTTCTCGGAATTTATCAATTCCATCAGTATCAGTATAAACTTCAAAAGACACTTCTGTCGCACTATTTGGTATAGGAAATTCCTGTGCCTTGTTGATGGTCGAAAGAGTATAAGTCTCAGTCTCAGTAGGTCGCTGACCAAGAAAGACGAAAATTGACTGCTTCAACTGGAACAGAGATTTAAATCCTGGGTTCAGCGTAGTAGTTGAAGTATTATTGGTTTCCACTACTTTGTTGCCATTGACATACCATGTAACGCTTAAATTAGTTGGAGGAGTTATCGCATCATTTTGCAAACCAACTTGCTCTTTATCAATTGAATCTCCGGGCAAGCCAATTACAGGACTTTGGTTATTAGGGTTAGTTATTTTTAAAGCTTTACCTAAAGGTAATGATACCGGTCTGCTGTAATTTCCACGAGTGTCACCAAAAGTGGCAATACTGCCAGAGAATTCATTGTTTAAAATTACACTCTGAGTTGAGCCGATGGAAGGATTGAGAACATTCCAAGCAGAAAAAAGGTAATTCTGTTGAGGTCCTACGGGTTGAAGAAATATGAGGATCTGGTTTGATGTTGGTTGACTTGTGTTATTCAAGAAATTGAGTTTTGTCGCCATTTTTTTAGTACCTCTGTGATTTTTTTAGTAAATGAACTAAGTATCTCTTGGTATAAGAGAAAAGAAACTGATCTACACCTTTAAGACGTTCTCAAGAATCCATTGCTGAATTGTCCAAGTTAGCCATAATGCCTTAAGCAAAATGTCTTGTCTTTTGGGTTAAAAGTGATTGCTTTCATCACCTTTGATACCAGAATAAGTTTTATTTTGAGTAATGGCAATCTATAAATCTAATACTTTTCTAATAGGTTTTTTCGAGCAGAATATTAACTTTTATCGGAAATTATATTAGATTTATATTAACTTTCAAGCGTCACTTTATGGTATAATCCCCTAACCCTTGAAGTAGAACAGATGAATTAATCAGACAGATTTAAGAGATTAAACCCGATTTACCTTAACTAGAATGAGTAAAACTCTTTTATATGCTGATTTGTTGCGATTTCAGGGATTTATTGCTGGATTTATTCAAGTAAAGTCTAAAAAACGCCCGCTTTTCTCAGAAAATCAAGAGATGCGATCGCTTTCAAAGATGAAACCAGATGCTATTTAGTCGTAATCTCCAAAAATATCCCACTCTCTCGGATGTAGCATCTTTGAAGTATGGATGTTAGATCAGTTAGGCAAAAACTCTACAGATGGTGTTACTACAAAACTTGTACCCCTACAGATAGGGTATTTTTTTGAGCGGGTCTAATTTTTCCTGTAATATTAGATTTATATTAACTTTAAAGGGTCACTTTATGGTATGATTATGTACTTTTTAAGTAGAACTAATGAATTAATCGGGCGGCTAAAATCATCAAAACCCTTTTAAAATCTGACTTATAGCGGTTTCAGGGGATGAAAAGAAGCAAAAAAGCGATCGCTATTCCTCAGAACAACACAGCGATCGCCTAACTTGTAACTATCACAAGCAACATTATTGGAGGGCTGATAATTCTTCCCGAAGAATACGGCGTAAATCGGACTGAGTGAGCGATCGCTCCTTAGGAGATTGGATATATTGTTTTAAAACCTCATTAATTAGAGTTTGATAGCCCATTCCTGCGGTTTCAGCCTGTTCTCGAAAATAAGCTAGAATCTCATCATCTAGATAAATGGTAATGCGTGTTTTTCCCTTAGAGGAAATGAGCGCCCCCCGTTTTCCTTTAGAAAAATCATATTCCTTTCTCATAAGTTTTTCTCTCTTGTTTTGTAGCACGACGAGCAGAAATCAAGCGAATGACTTCACCCCGCAAAGTATAAATAACCACTAATAGTGATCCCATGTTTCCCATCCCCACTGCAATAAAACGTTCTTCTGTCACACAATCGGGATCAAGATCATGAATAGCGAGGGGATCAAAAAACACCATTTCAGCTTCTGCAAAGTAAACACCGTGCTTTTGCCAGTTGGTTTTTGCTTTTCTGGGATCATATTCAAATGTCATACATACATTATATGTATCTTAGAAGGTTGAGTCAAGCTCAAAACCCCTGCAGAGGGTTGTGGTAATGGCTATTAACCTCAAAGAAGCGATCGCTTTTTCCCGATCAAATATAATCTAGGTAGAAAATTGCCTAAAAATCGCTATGCTCAACGGGTACAAAATTATTGATGCTGATTCCCATGTCATTGAACCCCCCGCAATGTGGGGCCAATACCTAGAACCTAAATTTAGGGAATTTGCTCCTTCTGCTGACATGAAAATCAAAGGAGAACCGATTAGTCAAAAAATCTCCCCACAAGTCCAAAAAGAAGGGAATAAGCAGATGATGCAAGCTCATCCCCACGCTTATCTCAACCGCTATAACCCAGAGTCCCATGTTCAAGCAATGGTACAAATGGGGGTAGATAGGGCCTTTATTTATCCTACTTACGGACTATGGTTATTTGCCATTGATAGCCTACCCGCCGAAGTGATGGGGGCTTTTGTCCGTGCCTATAATAGATGGTTATCAGAAGAATATTGTAGCTATGACCCAGCTAGACTGAAAGGAGTCGCTGCAGTCAATCAACATGATCCCGAAGATATGGTCAAAGAGCTACACCGCAGCGCAAACTTGGGCTGGAAGGCGGTTTTTTTGCGCCCTAACCCCGTTAAAAGCAGAATTTTGAGCGATCCAGCCTATGAAGCCTTTTGGGCGGCCTGCGAGGATTTAGACATGGCTGTAGGAATTCATGAAGGCACTCATAGCCGCTTATCCACCACTGGTGCCGAGCGATTTAATAGTCGGTTTGCGCTTCATGCTTGTTCTCACCCGATGGAACAAATGATGGCACTATTAGCCTTAATTGAAGGGGGGGTGTTAGAACGTCATCCGAGGCTGAGGGTGGCGTTTCTAGAGTCCGGGTGTGGTTGGCTTCCCTATTGGTTATGGAAGCTTGACGAAGAGTATAAAAATTTACATTGGGAAGTCCAAGATCGGGTAAAATTACTACCATCGGAATATTTTCGCCGTCAATGTTACATTGCGGTGGAACCTTCTGAACCCTATTTGCCTCAGATCATTGATTTTATCGGTTCTGATAACTTAATTTTCGGGTCTGATTATCCTCACATGGATCATCAGGCTGATGGGGTAAAAAAAGTTATAGGACTTGAAGACAACTTATCTCAGGAGATAGTCAAAAAGATCCTTTGGGATAACCCTAATTGTTTTTATGGCCTAATTTAAAAACATAAATCTAAAACTTTAGGAGTGCAAAAAATGAAGTTTGGAACTAGAGATCTACTTATTAGCCATCAAACTTATCTACAAAGCAGCAAAATACCGGATGAGGGGCTACAGAATGGAAAAACTGAACCCTCTGAAGAATTTGTAACTCGAATTTGTCAACAAGCAAAGCTAATTTCTCAACTGATTACCTTTATCTGGCGATGGTCGGATAAAAACCCTATGGATGAGCAGAACAGAACTGCTAAAAAGCTCAAAGATATATTTGACAGACCGAAACAAATAGAAAGAGGCGAATTGACGGACAAATTGATGGGTTTGTTGACTACAGATATATTTTCTGACTCATCAAACTCCGAATTGCTAAAGACCGTCTTTGCTAAATATAGCGAAGAGCAAAAAAAGACGTTGTTTCCTATCTTCTCGGAATATGAAGCAAAAAGATATGCGTTATTTGTTGATGTAGAACGCTTTCATGGACAAGTAGGAGATCCTACCCTAAACAATCCGGGGATTCTTTCATTCACAATTCCCTATCCCCCACGTCCACAACTGGGAGAGGCAACAGTTTCTGAACAGGAGTTAGAGAAATGGCTTAACAACACAGATATAACGCATTTTGTGGCAGACAACCCTTATATTCCCACCAGTTGTTCTTAATTCTCAACAGCTAGATTCTTTCAAAAAGTTGTAGACTTCAGCACACCTAAAAAATCTGCGGTGTTTTTACTTTTCTGCCACCCAAAATTCAAGGTATAGCAGTAGGATTTAAGGTGAGTACAGTCTTAACTGTTGAAACTCAAAGTATGTCCTACTGTTCCCTGTTCCCATTTCCAGTAGCACTGTATGATTATTAAAGATCCACAAAAGCTTTTACCAATTTCAGGAAAGGAAAACTGTAATCTTCCTGACAGGGTACTTGAAATACCGCCTCATGGTGTTCCTTTGCATTCAAAAACTATCGAGAAATTGTTGGCCATAGCCAAAGAACAAGATTCAATAATTGCATTTCGACCTAGTTTCCCAGTTCTCTCAGAACTGGGTTTACCTGCCTATCCTACCTTAGTTTATTTATACCCTCAAACATTAAATAATCATTGGCATCAAATTCGCAAGAAAATCGAAGTTATATTAAAAAGTAATTATTTGGCTAATTTTCCTTTTACCTTGATTTATCAAGTCGATCTTGAGGAACAATTACACTACTTTTCTGAGTATTATGGGAGAGCAATACAACCTTCTTATGTAAGAGTTATTCTTAGTAATACTTGTAATCTTAAATGTGTAATGTGTCCTTATCATAGTTCCCTTTTAAAACCAAATCATACTACCGATTTTTTTCAAGGGAATAAATCTATGTCTTGGGACATGATGGAACGACTAGCTAAAGACTGTGGAGGGGCTGGAATTAGTCTTTTAATTGGTAGTGTTGAAGAACCACTACTTCATCCTAAACTGATTAAATTTATTGAAATTTGTCGACAACAAGGAGTACCTAAAATTCATCTAACTACTAATGGTCAACTACTAAATGAAAGCTGTTCTAAAGCATTGTTAAAAGCGGGTTTAACGAGTATTGATGTTAGTCTTGATGCGGCGACTCCAGAGACTTACTTGAAAATTCGAGGCTCTGATTTAAACCGAGTTGAAGCCAACATCATTAATTTTATAAAACTTAGAGATCAATTAGGAATTTCCTGTGAAATAAGAACATCTTTTGTAAGAAATCGAGAAATTAGACCTGAAGAAGAACAAATGTTTTTAAATCGCTGGCTATCCCAAGTAAATAGTGTTTTCATCTTAAATGTCGCTGAATATAAAGAAACTAATATCCGTCTTGATAAAACTCATAACGCAGTCAACAATTCTCTTCAAGATTATCAAAAAAAAGCCAAGGGGCGATGGGCTTGTTTGTTTCCCTTTCTTGAAATGGCTGTTTTACCTGATGGACAAATTTATTATTGTATTGAAACTTTGTTTAGATTAGGCTTTGATCAGAATCTAAAAAGCTTAGGTGATTATCATCAACAAACACTACAAGAGATTTGGGATGGATATTTATTTAAACAACTTCGACGAGATTTGATCCTGAATCAGTTAGACACTAGACCTATCTGTAAAAGCTGTGATATGTGGATGTCACAGGTAATTAATCGGGAAGTAAAAGATGAATGCAAAGTTTTGACAACAACAGTTACAGAAATTCATTCTCAAATTAACTCAAAAAATAACAGCATTTGATATCTAGAAAACATTATGAAAGACTACCAACTCGTCGAAAAAATTTACGAAAGTCCTAATTCATTAGTTTACCGTGCTACTTTAAATCAAAATAATCAGCCGATTGTTATCAAAATTCTCAAAGAAAACTATCCTACGCCCTCAGAGCTAACTCGTTATAAACAAGAATATGAAATTACCCGTTCTCTTAATGTAGATAATATTGTTAAATCTTATGACTTACAGCGATATGAAAATAGCTTAGTAATACTGTTTGAAGATTGTGGTGGTCAATCTTTAAAATTATTAGTCTCCCAAAGTAAATTAAGCTTAGAAGAATTTCTAATGATTGCCATTAAGATAACTGAGGGATTAGCGGCCATCCATAAAGCTAACATTATCCATAAAGATATTAACCCTTCTAATATTGTCTATAACCCAAAAACGGGACAACTTAAAATCATTGATTTTGGCATTTCTACTCGTTTATCCCAAGAATTAATTACGCTTGTTCCCCCTCATCAATTAGAAGGAACATTAGCTTTTATTGCCCCAGAACAAACAGGGAGAATGAATCGTGGACTTGATTATCGTAGTGACTTTTATTCCCTTGGTGTAACTTTTTATGAACTGTTAACCCATCAACTTCCCTTTCCAATCACTGACCCGATGGAGTTGGTTCATTGTCATATTGCCCAACAAGCTTTACCTGTTCATGAACTCAGTCGAGATGTTCCCTTAACTGTTTCTAATATCATTAGCAAATTATTAGCGAAAACGCCAGAGGAAAGATATCAAAGTGCGTGGGGAATTAAAGCAGACTTAGAAAACTGTCTGAATCAATTAAAGATGAAAAGACAAATTTTACAATTTCCTTTAGCAAGTCAGGATATAGCGGAAAGATTTCAGATTCCGCAAAAACTTTATGGTCGAGAACAGAAAATTAATCAACTTCTCACCGCTTTTGAGAGAGTCAGTCAAGGAACAACAGAAATCGTTCTAATTTCCGGCTATTCAGGGATTGGCAAATCTGCATTAGTTAATGAAATTCATAAACCTATTACACGCCAACGAGGACAGTTTATTAAGGGAAAATTCGATCAATTACAGCGAAATATTCCCTATTCTGCTATTTATCAAGCGTTTCAAGACTTAATTCGTCAACTGCTAAGTGAACCAGAAATAATTCTACAAACTTGGAAAAAGAAGATATTAGAAGTCTTAGGTAGTAATGGTCAAATTATTATCGATGTTATTCCTGAACTTGAGAAAATTATTAGCAAACAGCCCCCAGCCGAATCACTAGGGGGAACAGAAAGTCAAAATCGCTTTAATTTATTTTTTAAACGATTTCTCAATGTTTTTTGCCAAAAAGAATATCCTTTAGTGATCTTTATTGATGATTTGCAATGGGCTGATTTACCTTCTCTGAACTTAATTGAGCAGTTAATATCAGATTCGGATATTAAATATTTTCTTCTGCTCGGAGCTTATCGAGATAATGAAGTGAATCCTGTCCATCCTCTAGTACACACTTTAGAGAATATTAAACAAGCACAAGTCCCAATTTTGGAGATTACCCTCTCCCCTTTAAAACTTAAGCACATTAATCAATTAATTGCTGATACCCTTAATTGTTCAACAGAAATTTCTCAACCGCTCGCTAAGTTAATCGCTAAAAAAACGGGTGGCAATCCTTTTTTTCTGACTCAACTTATCTATTCTTTGTATCAAGATAATTTATTAATATTTAATCCTACTCAATCTCCTTTGATTAATTCAGAAAATAATGAACGAGGTTATTGGCAATGGGATATCGAACAAGTTGAAAGGGTATCTATTACTGAGAATGTCGTTGATTTGATGGTTCATAAAATCAAAAAGTTAAATCATAAAACTCAAAATATTCTTAAACTAGCAGCTTGTATTGGCAACCAATTTAATTTAGAAATTATTGCAATTATAAATAATAAATCTCAAAAAATCACTGCTCAAGAACTACAATCAGCTTTAGATGAAGGACTGGTAATTCCTTTAGATAATAAATACAAAGTTCCTCTTTTATGGAACTCCGAAGAATTATCGAGTAAACTTTTAGAAAACGAGCCTGAGTCCTCCATAGATATTCCCTATAAATTTTTACATGACCGAGTACAACAAGCAGCTTATTCTCTAATTCCACAAGAAGAAAAGAAGCCGATTCATTTACAAGTTGGTCGCCTACTTCTGAAAAATATTAAACAAGATGAGTTGCAGAAAAATATTTTCGATATTGTCAATCATCTGAACGAAGGTTCTGAATTAATTACTGAACAATTAGAAAAAGATAAGTTAGCCAAATTAAATCTTCAAGCAGGGAAAAAAGCCAAAGCATCATCAGCTTATAAAGCCTATCTAAGATATATGACAATTTCTTTAAATTTGCTAGTCGTTAATAGTTGGAAAACCCATTATAAGTTAACGTTAGAAATTCATTTAGGACTTATAGAAGCTCTCTATTTGAATAACAAATTTGAGCAGGTCGAATATTTTTATAAAATTGTTCTTGAAAATGCTAAAAATAGCATTGACAAAGTGCCAGCATATCAAGACATGATTTCATCATATTTTGCTAAATTTAAACAAGAAAAAGTAATCGATATTAGTCTCAATTTTTTAGCTGAATTAGGAATAGATATTTCTCAAAAAACAGAGGAGATCGAAAGAAAAATTAAGCAAGAAAAAGAAAAAATTCAAATTTTTCTAGAAGAAAAAAATATTGAAGGTTTACTTAATCTTTCTCCCATGAATGATCCCTATAAATTAGCCGTAATATTAATATTGCAACAGATTTCTGGTATAACAATACAAACGAATTTTTTATTATGTATTCTTATTACTCTAATTCAAGTCAATCTCTGCATTCAATATGGCAATCCTTCTCAATCTCCCGGTATCTATGGATTTTATGGCATCATGCTCTGTGGAACTCTAAATGATATAGATTCGGGGTACGAATTTGGAAAACTTTCTTTAAGGTTGCTAGAGCAATTGAATATTCCCAAATTAGAAGCTAAAGTTAGTCATCTGTACTATGGATTTATATGGCACTGGAAACAGTCTCTTAGAAATATAGTTACAGAAGAAAAATTATTACAAGGGATTCAGAAAGGAATAGAAACCGGAGATAATGAATTTGCTAGTTATGCAGCCATAACTTATTGCTTTATCAAGTGCTTTGGAGGATATAATTTGCAGGAGGTTTCTCTAACTTATACAAAATACAGACAATTAATGTATAAAACCCAACAAGACTATTCAATTTTTTATCTCGAAATTTCTTATAGTTTTATTCTAAATCTGATTCATGAAGCCCCAAGTAAATTAGTTATTGGTAGTTCTCAGATAGAAGAAAATCAACATCTTAAAAATTGGCTTGACAAGTCTAATGAATGGTTATTGTGTATTTTTTCTTTGATCAAAACAATGATTTGTTATTTTTTAAAAGATTATGATCAAGCTTGTCATTATGGACTGGAAACACAACAATACATAAAAAGTAGTGATTCGTATTTACCATCTCCTCAACATAGTTTTTATTCTTCTCTTTCTTTTTTAGCTCATCACAATAATTGTGAGATAAAACAGCAAGAAAAATTACTACAACAAGTAGATAACAACCAGCAGAAGATGGCAAAATGGGCAAGTCATTGTCCAGCAAATTTTCAACATAAATATGATTTAGTTGAAGCAGAAAAAGCCAGAGTCTTAGGTCAAAACTGGGAAGCTCAAGAATTTTATGAAAAAGCCATTCAAGGAGCAAAAAAATATGAATTTATCCATGAAGAGGCTTTAGCTTATGAACGTGCCTCTGAATTTTATTTTACTTTAGGTAGAGAAGAAATCGGTAAACTATATCTCAGAAATGCTTATCATTGTTATATTCGTTGGGGTGCAAAAGCTAAAGTTAAACAATTAGAAGAAGAATACCCTCAATATTTGTTAGGCATCAGCAATCAAAACAAATCTAAGGGATTAAGTACCACTATCTCTACCACTGGAAATGATGGAGAAGTTCTTGATTTAACCACTATTCTCAAAGCCTCGCAAGCGATTTCTGGAGAAATCAAGCTAGAAAATCTTCTGCAAAATTTAATGAAAATTGTCATTGAAAATGCAGGAGCTCAGAAAGGTTGTCTGATTTTAGAAAAGGAAGAAAATTGGGTTATTGAAGCTCAAGGCACAATTGATCAAGAAACTATTAATATCTTACAGTCAATTCCCATAGAATCTATCGACCATGATAACTCAATTCCTCTTTTACCCACTAAAATTATTTATTATGTGGCTCGCACAAAAGAAACTATCGTTGTAAACGATGCCACTTCATCAGGTCAATTTACAACTGATCCTTACATTGTTGCAAAACAAACTAAATCCATTCTTTGTACCCCTTTACTCAATCAAGGTCAAATAAAAGGAATTGTTTATTTAGAAAATAATCTAACCACAGGTGCATTTACTGATGAAAGAGTAGAACTATTAAACATTTTAGCGGCTCAAGCTGCTATCTCTATTGATAACTCCAGACTCTATCAAAACTTAGAACAAAGAGTGCAAGAACGCACTAAAGCCCAAATTTGTCTATCAAGTGGGGGGAAGTTTACCGATGGATGCACCAAATTATGTGGTTCGACAAGCCGATCGCAATCTTTATAAAGCTCTCAAACAAGGTCTATTTTGCTATGTTTTAAATGCACGTCAAATGGGAAAATCTAGCTTAATGGTACGGATGATGAGCCAATTACAAAAGGAGGGAATTAAATGTGCAGTCATTGACTTAACTCGCCTAGGAACAGACAATATTACCCCCGAACAATGGTATAAAGGATTAGCCGTTGATCTGCTCCGCAGTTTTGGATTAATCAAACAATTGAAAACTTTTAAAGCTTGGTGGAGTGAACAATTAGACCTGCCTCCTGTACAACGATTAGGACAATTTATAGAAGAGTTTCTTCTAATTAATGACGATTTTAATCAGCGGCAATCTAGACAATCGACTGTTATATTTATTGATGAAATTGATAGCATTTTAGGGTTAAAATTTGATGTCTCTGACTTTTTTGCTTTAATTCGTTCTTTTTATAACCAGAGAGCGATTCGACCTCAATTTCAAGAGCTAACTTTTGCCTTTTTTGGTGCTACCACACCTTCAGCTTTAATTACTGACCCCCAGAAAACACCTTTTAATATTGGTAACGCTATTGAATTAGCAAGTTTTAAAGAACACGAAGCCCAACCTTTATTATATGGGTTAACAGAAAAAGTTAGTAATCTTCAGACAATGCTCAAACAAGTCTTAAGCTGGACGGGAGGGCAACCTTTCTTAACTCAAAAACTCTGTCAACTGATGCGGGATAGTGAGCAGCCAATCCCCTCTAATCAAGAAGAACAATGGTTAGCTCAGTTAGTAGCAGAAAAAATTATTCAAGATTGGGAGATGCAGGATCAACCCGAACATTTAAAAACCATTCAAGATCGCCTTCTTCAAAGTCCAAACCGACCCCAATTATTAACCTTGTATCGACAAATCCTCCATCAAGAAGCAATACATATTGATAACAATCCCTATTTACCTGAGTTATTTTTATCTGGATTAGTGGTAAAACGCCATGGTAAAATGGACGTTCATAATCGCATTTATCAGACGATATTTAATACTGATTGGCTTGAGCGATCGCTATCTTAAACTGAACCAGTATATTGACTTATAAAGTACTTTTGATACAACTGACAACTGACAATTGCTTGATTTTCCCTGAGTTTAATTAAACCCATACTATTAAGTTTATAAGCAATAATTGGATCGAGTATAATTGGTTGATTCCCTTGACAAATCTGTTGAAAAACATCGGCAAGTTCGGGTTGTTTTTGTAAAGTGACCCAGTGCAGCTGTAAATGAGAGGAATAAATCCCCGTTGATGTAATTGCTGATTTGATTAAATCTGGCATCGTTATTTGCTCTTGGCTAAGATGATAAATCGCTAAATGAATCAAGGCAGGATGTCCCCCCACTAAGTCGATCAATTGTTGAATTTCGTTGTTTGCTAATTCATTTAATTGATATTTTTTGGCTAATTCTGCCACTTGTTCTTGATCAAAACCCTGTAACTCTATGGGTAATCCCACATTAAAAGGAGACTGTTCTAATCGCAGAGAAACATAAGATTCTGTGGATTGAACAATAATTAAACGTAATTTCTGCCACAGGGGAGATCGCTTAGATTCTTCATAACAAGCTCGGATTAAAGGTAAAAAATCTTCCGCTACTTTCGGATGTTCAAAGACTCGATGCACTCCATCTAAAGCCAATACCACTGGCTGTTTTATTTCTCGTAAAATATACTCTTCAAAATAAATTGTCCAACTCATTTTAATTCCTATATCTTCATCCCAATAATCATCTAATTTGGCTTCTAAATTCAACTGCCGAGCGCAATTACGGCAAATCCAGCGTAAGAACTTGTTAAAATCTGCGATGATGTCTTGGTCTGCTTTTTGCAAATCTAAACTAACAATTTGATAACCGAATTGTTGTTGACAAGCCTCTAAAATTGTTAATAATAAAGACGTTTTCCCCCATTTTTTGGGCGCTTTAATGCGTACTAACGCCCCAGATTGACCGATTTCCTCGATAATTTTTGCTTCAAGTTTTGTTCGTTTTAGATAATAATAAGAATTATAGGGAACAGGAGCATCGGGGTATTCTGGACGCTCATTCTGGGGATATTCATTACCGCAATACTGAAGCGATGTGGAGTTGGTAAAATGAAATTGTAGTCTAGATAAAAAATTTTTCTTATTGATCGGAGAACCGATCAGTTGCGAGACTCTATGATAGAGTTCTGGGGCAACTATATTGGCAAGATAGCTGCTACTATAACCGTTTTCTTGGGCAATTTCTTGATAGTTCTTTTTCTGCCAAAGTCCTCGCAACAATAATTGTTCTGTGTCATTGAGACAGCGATTCTCAAGCTTGAGCAGTTGCCCATTAAGAATCTCTTGGATTTCCTCGAATTTCATTATTTTTGTCTAAGGTAAGAAGATTTGAAGAAATAGATTGTTTGATTTTCCAGTTCCGTTGCAGCCAGAAATATTGAATCTTGACATAACAGCACCGATTCAAACTAGAATTGGTATATTTGACAGACAAGCTGACGAGAACCAGTAACCGACAAAATTGTGCGATGGCAACCCTGAGAGGGATTAAATTCCCCCCTTGCTAGGAAATTATAGCATTTCTTGTCAAGGTCAATTACACGGCAGCAATTATCTCTTGATGATTTCTATCAAAAACCCTAAGTCTTCAGCGTCTAACTCCTCGATAATCCTATTAAGAATTAATTCGGAAAAATCCTCACAGGAGTTGACTAGACAGAGTTTTAGCAATCAGATGTACTGCATTTAAACTGCCTATTGAGAATTTTAGTACAGTGGCTGCTCCCAATCTTGCCAACAACGGTGAACAGTTACTGTTCATCCCTCAATACACTTGCTCCCAGAGCTTCTAGGGTTTCTTGCAGTATTTCAGCGCGAGAGAAATTACCCTGATCTTTCAATAATTGTAGGCCTTTTTGCCAAATCTCGATCGCCTCATTATAACTACCGAAAACTATATAAGCAACCCCTAAATTTTGGTAAATAGTGGGATTATCGGGGTTTAACTTGAGAGCTTTTTTATAAGCTTTAATCGATTCTGGTAGCCGGTGCAGTTGTTTGAGAACCAGTCCTAAATTATAGTAACCATCGGCATAGCTAGGATCAATTTCTACGGTTTTCTCAAAGATAGATAAGGCCGATTCGTATTTTTCTGCTTCGTATAATAACCCACCTAAATTATTATAAGCACCCAGTTTTAACTTATCTAAAATTGGCTGCTTAATCGCTTTAACAAAATGATCGCCTGATTGCTTAAATTCCTCCACTGAATAATAATAATTAGCGAGATGATAATATAACTCGTATAAAATATGAGGATTAGAGCCATGGCATTTTAAACCATGTTTGAGCAGCTTAAAACCCTCTTTATCCCTGCCAATCTTCAGATATAACCCCCCCAATTTACTACACACATAGGGATCGTGGGGATGTTGCTGATAAAAACCCTCCATCGCTTTTCTTGCCCGTTCAAACTTATCTAAGCTGGCTATTTTATCGACGGTGTAACCGTAGTGAAAGATAGCAATTTCTGGCAGTTCAACTATTTTCCAACCAGGTTCTTTTTTTAATAAAATAGCCACATTATCATCAATAATTGAGTGATAGGGACGGGTAAAAGTGACCTGAGGATGTCGGCGAAATAGCCGCGAAATTAGAGAATAAGGTGATTGTACGGCTCCGATTTCATGGCGGATTAAATTAATCACTAAATTTTCCTCTTTTTCCATTGCCCGACGCATTTTCGTTACGATAGCGGGATTTAATTCCTCATCAGCATCAAGGACTAAAATCCAATCGCCAGTAACATATTTTAAAGCCTCATTTCTGGCATCGGAAAAATTACCCCGCCAATCGTAGCTAGGAACTATGGCACCGTAACTTTGAGCAATAGCAATCGTATCATCGGTCGAACCCGTATCCATAACGATCATCTCATCCACCACCCCTTTAACGCTATCCAAACAGCGCCGGAGATTTTCGGCTTCATTTTTGACAATCATGGAGAGACTAAGTTTAGGCATAACTTTACTCACTCTAGCGGTCAATCTTGAGCGATAGCGGCCAATCAATAACCCACTGATTACCGCTCACCGATTATCGATCATCCTCTGAGTCTACCTTAAACCGTTCTACCGAAGAAAGCAGCTCCCGGGAGATACTCACCAGTTTTTGCAGAGAACCGGCCACCCGTTGGGATTCTTGGGAAGTTTCCTGAGCGGTTAACTCCACCGACTGCATAACTTGGGCGACATTGAGGGAATTTTCCCGTTGTTTGACCGTATCGGCGGTAATCGATCGCACCAGCGTATCGATGCGGTTAGAAACTTGGATAATATCTTCTAGGGACTTCTTCGCCTGTTCCGAGCGCTCGGTGACATCGATCACCTGTTGAATCCCTTCCTCCATCGCCGTCATTACCGAACCCGTTTCCGATTGGATATGTAAAACGATCTGTTCAATTTCCTTAAGAGATTTAGCGGCTCTATCGGCCAACTGACGCACCTCATCGGCCACAACCGCAAAACCGCGGCCCGCCGCTCCTGCTCGCGCCGCTTGAATCGAGGCATTAAGAGCCAATAAATTGGTCCGCGAGGCAATCTGAGAGACTACCGCGACAATTTTCGAGATTTCCTGGGAAGCTTCCGCCAAACGCTTGACTTTTCGCGCTGTTTCTGATACGGTCTCGCGGATTTGCAGAATTCCCGCCACGGTTCTTTCCACGGAATCGCCCCCCTTCAGGGCGGTAATCGAGGAAGTGCGGGCGACTTCTTCGGCTTCTCTGGCGTTTTCTGCCACCCGTTGAATTGAGTCGGTCATCATCTGTACCGAATTAAGGGTGACGGCCAATTCCTCCGCCATCCGCAGGGCATCGCTAGACTGATTGCGGGCGAAAGATTCACTATTGGTACTGCCTTGATTCACCTGTTTTGCCGCTTTTTTCACCTGTCGGACAATTTCGCGCAGGTTTTGGATAGTCAAATTAAAAGCATCGGCCACCGCCCCTAAAACATCGGCGCTTACCTCCGCTTCCACGGTCAGATCTCCCCGAGCCGCTCCTTCCACATCATCGAGAAGTCGAATCACTTGCCGTTGTAAGTCTTCCCGTTCCCGTTCCGTTTCGGCGGCGCGGCGTTGGGCTTCCGTGGTGGTAACTACCACCACCCGAGCCATCTGATTGAAACGATTGGCCAGTTGACCGAATTCATCTTCCGAGTAGATCGTCGCTTTAGCGTTAAAATTACCTTCCGAGAGATGATCGAATTGGCTTTGCAGATCGTTGAGACTGCGCTTAATCTGACTAATTAGCAACTGTAGGCCTAGCCAAGTCAGGGCCAGGGTTCCCAGTCCGGTTAATAACATCATGGTTAGTACCGGTTGACTGAAGGGGGAAAGACTGGCTGAGGCTGGCGGTTTTGGGGCCGGTTTGGGGGCAACCTTTTCGGTTTTTGCCCGGCTATTCGGGGCTGGTTTGGCAGCCAAGAGCGTAGAAAGCCAAGAGGTGGTACTAACGGCAAAAATTATGATCACAGGGGCAATACCCGCTAAAGCCGCTAGGATTAGTTGTTTTTTGCCTAAAGAAGCGTTGACAAAAAAGCCTAATTTGCCCGGAGCGACTTCCACCACTGGCTTGAGCAAGCGCTCGGAAGCATGGGTAAGATGACTATCTCTTTTGTCATTGGGGGTTTTTAGACGAGAAGGATTAAAACTAGGCTCTCCCACACCAGAACTGGCATTAAGGCGCGCACTGGGTTCGGGGAGAAAACCACCACTTAAAGCTTCCCCCCCCGAACGTAGGGCTGTTTCATTCTCCCATCAGAATATCAAAAGTAAAAGCGATCACCGTCAGGTAAAATGAGAAGTGACCGGCAACTTTTTAAATATATGTTGAGCTTAATAGAAAAACT
>VYKV01000005.1_pt1 | contig 25278 bp, 23 predicted proteins | sample 5114461 | NCBI WGS metagenome assembly VYKV01 (sample SAMN12291816, study PRJNA351875) | freshwater metagenome | isolation source: freshwater lake | place: USA: Michigan, Gull Lake | collected 2011-07-05 | reverse complement strand
AGTTCAAAACCTCTAAAATAATTGGTTTCTCTGGTACTTGACGCTTAGAGCTTTTACCTATAGGAGCATTCCCCTATAGAACCCCATAACTCTAGTTTTCAAGGTGCGTTCATCCGGCGATGACTGGGTTTTTTAAGCGGTTGCTTACCCTGCCCGCTATTCTTAATATCATACATCATATAAAGTCGCCCTAAAAGGGCGAGGCTTTAAACCCAATTTTTCGATAAACTACGCCTACTCATTAGTTTGAGGTAGGCGTTTTTAGCTAAGGAAGTCTCAAATTAGTTAGGGCCTTTTGCGGAGGACAAAACCTATTCCTCCTAAAGTAATTAAACCGATAACCATAGAAGGTTCAGGAACTTTGCTAAAAGTTAGGCTACCTTGTCCCGCAATACCCAAGCGAGTAGTATAGGTAAAAGCCGCTTCACTGAGGTTAAACAATCCGCTAGTCAGGGCAAAATTAGCGATGGGAAAGAAAGCATTAGTAGAGGTGACACTATAATCAATGCCAATAAAAGTCCCATCGAAATAATTGGCCACGGGAGGGGCATCGGCCGAAGCGAGATTAAAGCTATGGCCGAGGAGATTAAAACTAATATTGCTCAAGGGGGTAGATTCAAAATCTACGCCTGTAATCGCCCCATCATCGAAACTAGCTGAACCAGAATAAGTCCCGGTCAGACTTCCAGAAGTTATAACACCTTGAAAATTGTAAGTGATATTTGCCGCTTGCAAACTATTGACATTAACACCAAAATATGCTAGGGCTAAACCTGTGATCATAGCAACTTTATTCATGGGAATTACTCCTTAAAAAAACTCAGGTGGGCATTGATAGCCCACCAAAAAAAACTAGAATAGGAAATTGGCAAGGTTATTCAAGGCTGCCACCGCAACGTTATTAATTAACGCTAGGGATAAAGGACTGGCAGCAGTTCCAAAACCATCAGTATCGATATTGAGAACCGTACTGCTACCACGACCAGTAAAAGTGATATAACCATCAGCAATGGGATTACTGCCGGTGTAATTCAAACTATTAAGCAGTTGTGTGAGAACAATTTTGTCGCTGCCGACGGTAAAATCAGTAATAGTATCACTGCGATCGCTAAGACTAACGTAAACAAAGAAATCATTACCACCTAAACCAGTTAGGGTGTCGCGACCTTGGAACCCGACTAAGACATCATCACCGGTAGTACCCACTAGATTATCAATGCCGGCCGTACCCGAACGAGTAGAACGCAAAACTTCATCGCTGCGGAAATTGAGGTTTTGCAGACGGGTATCAAATTCTCTGCTCACATCTTCCCCTAAAAAGGGTTGATTGAAGAAATTCGCCCGTAAATACTCCGCAAAAGCGTCCTGTTCCGTACCATCGGGGGCAAAAGTTGCGTTACCAGTGAAGTTGGGTGTACTGCCTAGCAAATTGACGCGATTGCGCTGGGGAATGGTATAACCATCACCGCCATCAAGAAGAAAAGAAAGAGTCACCATGCGGAAGCTACGATTAGCATCACCGACAATTGCGCCATTTTGCGCCACCACATCGATAACTGTGCCGTTTTCATCCTTGATTACCAAAGATTTTATCCGACTGCCGGCGGGGTCATCAAGGTCGAAACTGAAGGCCATTCCTCCCACTTGCGGGAAACGGCCTTGGGAATTAGCAGGGTCGTTTGTACTAGCCGCCAGACCGTACTCCAAAATCCCCTTTAACTCACTAGCGGTGACAGTGGTGAGACTGAGGGAATTATTAAAACTGAGGGCATTTTTAATCGCTACTTCCGAAATTCCCCCGGCCGGTTTCACTCCGGGTACTTCTTCGGGGGCTACCCGTACTGCCTCTGTACCAGTGGGAACGATGATACTGCCAATGCTATTGCGAATACCACCGCCATTTTTCAGGGAAATAACCACGTTAGCATCGGTTGTTTTGGCCTCAGCTAGGTTAGCATCGGCGGTAATATTGCCGAGATTGGTTTCCTGTTGACGAACTCCATCTAATCCTGTCCCCGACCGTTGACCGTTGAGGAAAACTCGCGTAAAACCGAAGAAATTGCCTTCTTGAGCGTTAATAACCTCTCTGAGGGAATTGGTAATCCCCCGAATTTCGGGGTCTTCTAATCCTGTTCCCCCCACTTCCGTCACCCCTTGGGCATCGGTGGCGTAAGCGCCGCTAATATTGGGATTGTAGCTTTCGGGAATGATATGACCATTGCTATCAAAATCGATAACTAAGCGCCCCAAGTACTTATAATTGGCATCGGTATTAACTACCGCTACGGGTTTTCCGTCCGGGTTAGTTTTAACAATGGGGTAAACGCCCTGGAAGGTGTCTCCGGCTCGTAAACGGTCATTTTCGTCGGTTAAACGAGTATGGGAACCACCAGCTACAATAATATCGACATTGCGTAAACGTTCTGCTAGGGTCTGTTCGATCGATAATTGTTGCATATGGGCTAACAAAACGACCTTATTCATCCCCGGATTAGCGGCCAAAAGTGCATCGACGGAAGCTTGAATAATGGCCGCTAAAGCATCAAGGTCATCTGGATTAGCAGGAGAAACTCCCACGTTACCCGGACTGGAAATTGAGCGTAAAATCGGGGTAGTTGCCCCAACAATGCCAATTTTCTGGCCATCGGGCAGAGTAATCACCGTACTCTTAGCGATTTTATTAGCAATGGTACTCGCTTCCTGACCATCGGCAGTCACTAAACTGGCTAAGTTGGTATCGGGGGCAAAATTAAGATTAGAACTGAGATAGGGGAAATTTGTACCCGGATAGTTGCCACTGGGAAGAATTAAATTACGGACAACTGCTGTACCTTGGTCAAATTCATGATTACCAAAAGCGTTCGCTTGTACTCCCAAATTGTTGAGAATCTGGATATCGCCGCGGCCAACTGCCCCGAATACCTGTTCGCTGGCCCCGAAAAATAGCCCCGGAATGTAGGCATCTCCAGACGCAAGGGTGAGGGTATTGGCAAAACCAGCTACACCGTCATTATCGATGTCCTGCTGTCGCAAAGCATTTAACACCGCACTCATGCGCGGGGCATCATCAAGGGCTGAAATTCCACCTTCGTTGTCGGAAAAATGGAATAATTGCAGTTTAAAGGGTTGGGGAGTGGTTAAATTTAAACCAATTAAAACGGGATCATGGTCACTGGTACGATAGGGATTAATTTGGTAGAGTGCAGAAGGGTTTAAGGGAGGATTGGAGGGATTTTCCCCGGGGTCAACGATATTGTCATCGTAGTCGAAAACACTAGGTTCATCAGCGTTAATGTGCCATTCCGTCACTCCCGTTACCTGGGAGGCTAAACTAGCATTAGCCAGAGCATGGTCGATATAACCAGCTTGTCCATCGAAAACGTAGGAATAAGCGTTAATACCCACAAATTGACCCACTAAATTCGTATATCCTGCTGATTCGAGTGCTCGAATTGGATATTCTTGGGCGTAGGCATTGAAATCCCCGATAATTAAATAATCCCTATCACCGCTATTAGTGGGATCCGTGGCTATCCAATCCTTTAAGGCTAAGGCCGCATTGGTGCGACTGGCATTCCAGAAACCCTGGCCATCCCCTTGATCGAAGTTAGGATCACTTGTATTAGTTAAGCCCGATTGACCTTTTGATTTTAGGTGATTGACGACTAAATTAAATTTGGCACCGGTATTGACTTCTTGGAAGGCTTGTGCTAGGGCGGGACGATTGCGAGTATCATCGAAACGAGGATCAACGCTACTGTCTAAGATCTTAAAATCACCTACAGGGGTAACTTGAGCGGGTTTGTAGATGATTCCCACCTTAATCGCATCGGTGCCAATTGTACCTGTGGGGATAAAAGCGTAGGTTCCTGCACCTGCAACGGCATTTAAAGCGTTAACAAGCTTAGATATCGCCCCATCGCCGTTATTTTCCAATTCTATCAACCCGAAAACATCGGCATCAAGACCGATAAGCGCCGTGACTAATTTCTCCTCTTGACGCTGAAATTCGTTGATACTGTTGGCACCCCGGGCATTATTAGTACCATCGGCGATGGTGGTAAAGTAATTAAGGACGTTATAACTGGCAATTTTTAGCCTACCCCCCACATTAGTGGGCGTTTCTGAGCGATTATTCACCGCTTGGAAGTCCACACCTTGCTTATTCTGGATGCGATAGACTCCGAAACGTTGGTCTAAAACTCCGGTTAATCCCGTTACTGCGTCCCCGGCCCGTAAAATATTACTGGTACTGAGGGGATTGCCACCACGTCCGAATAAAGTCGTCGGAAAAGTGAGATTACTGCCATCATCCAGGGTAATTCGTCGCAGATTATTGCTCGCTTGTAAAGTATTGGCATCTGTCCCCGGATTGGTAACGTTAGTGGGTTGCTGTAAACGTCCCCCAGAGGATAAAACCACACTACCAAAACGACCAAGTTGGAAATATTCGGTTAAGGAGAGAGTTTCGGCGAAAGTTGTCCGCATTCCCTCAAAAGCTTCTAAAACTTGCGGTTGAGCATTGGCTGCCGAGAGATTGCTAATAGTGGCGGCCGTGGGTAAGGGATTATTATTAGAAATAATTAACGCTTCTGTGATGCTGCTCAGTTGGGTTAAGGATACCCCCGCGTTACCAAATTCACTAACTGTTCCTGTAATCCTAACTTTATCGCCGATAGTAACGTTAATAATCGGGATATTGCCTTCAAAAATAAATAAACCTTCCGAAGTCAGAGGATTACTATCGCTGTCGCTATCTTCCTCCTGGAGATAAAAACCACTTAATCCCGTATTACCCTGGAAATCTCCCACCACGATCGCTTCTACAGTCACCAATTGATTTAAAATTGGACTGACTAAACCCGTACCTTGAATTTCATGGATTTTTACGAGGGTAGGAGTGGGCGGAACAACTGTACCGGGAGCGGCTAAACCAGTCACGGCAATATCATCAATTGCGTATTCATCGCGACCATCGCTACCACTAACATCATCCCCCGTCCAACGTAGGAAAAAATTACTATTAGCGGCGATACTTAATCTAGAAAGGGTAATAGAACGAGTTACCGACTGCCAACCCAAGCTATCGGAACTCCCCGGGGTGGTAAAGTCTAAACTACTAAAAGGAGTAAAACTATTTCCGTCCCCAGAGTAGGAAAAATTGAGAGAATTGGCCCGGTTTTGGTCGTTGCGAAAGCGGATGATATAGGAAAGAGTAATCGAATCCACTAGGCTATTAGTGACATTCTGTAAGCGTAGGGTGATAGCGCCGGGGGTAAAATCATCTCCTGTGGGTTGTACCCCAAAAGCATTATTTCCCGAAGCGATGCTGAAAGCATAAACTCCCCCAGTGGTGACGGGGTCAGATGTCTGTCCTCTGGCAAAATCTCCTGAAGAAGTACGGGTGTCCCCATAGGTCATACTGCCATCGGAAAGACCGGAAATAATCCAAAGGTCGGAATCTAGCTGACCGAGACTCGGAATCGGGGCGAATCCCGAACGAGTAAAAGTGTTAAAATTTTCTGTAAAGGTAGCGTTACTCATACTGTAGCGATGAAGATGCCTTTACTACTCTAGAGTTCAAGGATTAATGACTGGTAAACTCTCCTTTAATTACCCGTAAACGTTTGGTTAAAAGAGATTATTCGTTAAATTATAGCCTTTCTCATTAAATAACCCGAGTTCGGGATAAGCTACAATCCTGATTCTGCCGTAGGCTAAAACCCTCATTCTCTCGTCCGAGTCCTGACGAAATCCCCTTAAGCTGAACTGACGTTAAATATGAGGTATAAGGTTAACGATAGCCAAATTGCACAACGAATGAAATCCTATCCAGTAGAGTTCCGTCAGAAAATCCTCGACTTGTCATTATAACTAACCCATCTCTCCAAGACAATTAGCGAAAAGATTCTATATTTATTCGGTCATCAAATCTGGTTTACAAGCTTCCAGGTTAGTAGTAACCACTTCAGTGGTTGTTTAACCAAGAACAAGAGGTAAGACAGCGTAGGATTATTTTTTAAGATAAATACGAACTCCTTGAACTTCATCAACTAGCCGATAATTTTCCTTGATAACCCTAGCAATTTCAGGAAAAACTTCGTGTCCCTGAGTTTCTCTATCGGTAAAGAAAAACATTCTTGGAGCTACAGCATCAACAAATAACTTAGCATTAGAATTAATCAGATCGTCTGCATACTGTTTGAAAAAATATTGCTGTAGGGGAGAGTATTTAAGTGGCCCGATCACACCGGACCTTGTTGCTTGCATAAGTCCCGTGTCAACATATAACTCTGATGCCCATCCCCAGACAGCCATAGATTCACCAGGAGAAGCATACTTGAGAATAGTTTCTGCAATGGGACTAAGATAATTTTTAGCAAATCTTCTGCGATTATTAAGGTAAACATTATCTGATTTTATCGTTGTGGCAAATTCTAAAAAACTACTAGCAACTGTAATCAAAATGACACCTGTTAAGAGAGAGAACTTTAAGTTTGAACGAGTTAATTTTGACACTTGTAAGACTTGTGCCAGTTCACCCATAAAAACGCCGATGAGAAATCCACTAGGTATGATTAGAAACAGCAAATAATGAGTAAACCCGTTCCCTGGTCTAATAACTGAGTAACTCGATGCAACCAAAATAAATAAACTGTAATAGACAAAGCAAAATGTCTTGGACTTTTCTTGATTTTGGCTTAAGGAAACACGCTTTATTATTAAAAATGGTACTCCTAATATCAAGACAATTGCTGTTAATAAAAATAATCTCTGTGTATCTTGCACTCCCCTTAACATCCGAAGAAATATGTTGATTTTTCCGAAAAAGCTTAGTTGATTTACGTCTCCCATTAAACCATGGCTAGAATAAATCAATAAATTCTGTTGTATATAAGATTTCCAGAAAGCATCATATATTGAGAAAATTGTTAGATATAGTAGGACTAAAGCCGAGAACAACATTCCCCCAAGAAAGAAAGCAGCAAAACTCCTGATAAATTGACCTCTTGCGATGCTTTTTAGCCAGAGGATGTGCAAAAATATACAAGCAATTGAGAAAGCTATAGGAACTGACTGAATTTTTGCAAAAGGAGTAGTTCCCAGGATAAAACCCAAGGCAAATATCAGGTGATTAGGATTAGATGAATTACCAGCATAATATTTACAAACGATTAACAAAGCCACACTTAATATTGCAACCGAAAAATGTTCACTTGTATAATGCACATAGTCAAAAAATGTCATTAAGGCGACAGTTGTAACAACGGGAACTATTGCTAGGCGAGAAAGGCTCTTATCGTAGAGAGTGGATAAAGCATAATAAAGACAAACAATAGCAGCAATTATCATGATTAAGCCGATCACTCGACTACTAGCATATTCAATTCTGAACCCGAAAAAAGCTGGTAGAGTCAGAGGGTAGACATTGAGAGGTCCAGATGAACCTGTATCTACCGCACGCCAGAAAACTGGATCTTTCAACAGTTTTATTGCACCTGCGGTAAATAGTGCCTCATCGGGGTTTAGCATTGGTGGCAAGAAACCTGGCCAGCGTGCTGCCAAAATAAAAGTCACTAAAGATGTAATAAATATTAGATTTGACAATAAAAATTTCTGGAGCTTACTCGTGGGAGTTCTCAGGAATATGAGAGGAGAAAAAGCTAAAAAAATGAAGATAATAAAAGTGACTATTACCGATATTCTGTAAATAATTGACAAAGATTGAACATTTGCCAAGTTACTAAGTAGCCACCACCGTAAATCAATTTGGTTATTTACCATTTTTTCACTCTTTGGGGATCAATCTACAAGTATTTTTTCTTTTAAGGTAAACTTGCATTCCAACCATTACCATACTATATTGTTCTGGAAGATTAAGTTAGTATAACAAATACAGTCTGGTTCTTCGGTTTGTGTTATGCAATAGAGGGTGGTTATAAGGGATGAAACCCTTATATAGAAAGACATTGCTTCGATTTTTGCCAATTGTTTTCGATCTAGAACGAGCTAATCAATTAAGTCTCTTGCCGGATAAGGATTTAGTCGATTTATGCCCCCTGATCGAATCATACCAAGTAACGAAGAGCCTACAGTCTTCACTCAAAGTTAATCCGTTCTCGTTCGACAACTAAAGGCCTTTTTAAAATTCTCATGTGCATTAAGCCAATATATTCCCCGATAATGCCGATAAAAAATAGTTGCACAGAAGCGAGTAAAAATAGTCCGACCATGATTGGTGCGGTTCCTAAAGGAAAATAATCCCAGAACAACAATTTGGCGATTAAATAACCTAACGCCACTACCAGACTCAAGAGGGACAAAGCAAAGCCTAACATGGTCGCCAGTCTGAGGGGAACTTGGGAGTGACTGGTAATACCCAGCATCGCCTCGCTATAGTATCGATAGAAGTTGTAACTACTAATACCCCGTTTTCGCCGTTGTTGTTGATACTCAAAAGAGAAACTTTCAAAACCTAACTCTTCGATGAGTCCCCTAAAATAGGGATAGGGATCGTTAATCTCTCGTAGAACATTGATGACTTTCTGATCGTATAACCCGAAACCTGTAAAGTTTCTAGTCACTTTTATATCTGAAAGATTGTCCATTAAAGAATAAAAAATTTGTCTAGCAAAATAGAAAAAAGCTCCTTCTCTTACCGGAGCTTTAACCGCTTTAACAACTTTATAGCCTTCTTCCCACTTCTTGATAAATTCTAGGATTAATTCGGGAGGATCTTGCAAATCCGCTACAATAGGAATAACCGCATCCCCGTAACACTGAAGAATACCATGGTAACCAGAACGAACGGGACCGAAATTTCTAGCATTAACGATGACCTTGACCCCGGGGTCTTTTTGAGCAATATTTCTCAGTATATCAACAGTTTTGTCGTGAGAAGCGTTATCAATAAAAAGATGTTCATACTCATAGTTAGGTAACTGATTGAAAACCTCTTTAACTCGTAGGTAAAGATCCTCGACATTTCCTTCTTCATTATAACAAGGGGTCATTACAGTAATTTTTTTCATTGTGATCCTTCTCTAAAAACAAATAGTTTCATCAAAACAAAAGAAAGGACAGCCATCGGCAACAGCAAGATAGCACCAGCGATTAACATTTTAGTTTTTTGCTCGATCCCAATATCAATAGCATCAACAATTCTCAGCACCTCAAGATTCAACAAGAAAGTCACCACATAAACTAAGACAAAACGAAAAATCAATTTGTTGTTTTTGCTGCCAAAAACCAGTCTTCCTGTGGTTTGAAAGTTAAATAAGACTCCCAGAATGGTAGCCAGCAGAGCGGCTAACTTGTAATCCAGTCCAATAAGAATGAGAGTGGCAAAGGAAAAATAACCAAACAGGGTATTTATTGCACCAACCAGCAAGAAACGGACAAATCTGTGTTTCTTGACAATGGCGACAAATTTATTCTTTTTAAGAAGATACATTTTACGATTTATCTCCAATAGACAGTTGCGATTTTTTATATGTTATGATAATTCGGATTTTATTTATAGGTAAATCCTCCATCAATAATTATACTTTGTCCGGTGAGGTAGGTATTGTCTTGCGAACACAGAAAAACAACTAATTTGGCGATTTCATCAGGTTGGGCTAGGCACTGGAGGGGAATGGAAGCAGCAATTCCCGCCAACTGCTCAGGTGAGTTGTTAGCAAAAGTTAGCTCCGTCCCCACATAACCTGGACAGACTGCACGAACTAGAATACCATAGGTGGCGAACTCGATAATCACCTACCCTAAGACGATATTCATTGGCATAGCCTTTCAACTTTTTAACTCCCGAAGGACGGGGTTCGTCAGTCAGTAGGAGGATTTTTTCGTTCAGGCGAATTTGTACATCATCTGGAAAGCTTTTCAACTGCTTCTGCACAGGTTTAGGGATGATGACTTCGTAATTCATGAAGCTTGTTCAGATTGATTAGTGATATATTCTTGAATAGTTTGATAGTCGCCTATCTGATAAGCTTTTCGTGCTTCCTCTACTTCAGCTAACACCTCTGGATCATTTTCCATGGACTCTTCTTCTGATTCAAAAATCTGATCTTCTATAATTTCCATAAGTTTTCGTTTCACTCCTAAATCAAGGGTAGCAATTGCCTCGATTAAAGACTCTAAGGAGACTTGCATTCTAACCATTACCATGCTGTTTGTCCTCCAATTTTTACTTTTTTTGAGCGTTTAGGGGCGATAATCTGAATTACCTGACTCTCTAGTGCTGAGGCTATAGCTGCTCCAATGCCGCGAGAACCTCCTGTAATCAGTGCTTTATGATTTGTGGTATTTGTCATGGATTAACTCAACCCCAAAACCAGTCTTCCTGTGGTCTGAAAGTTAAATAAAACTCCCAGAATGGTAGCCAGCAAGACAGCTAACTTGTAATCCAGTCCAATTAAGATTAGCGTACCATAGAGAAAATAACCAAAAATGGTATTTAGTACGCCAACTAACAAAAATCTGGCAAATTTATGTTTTTTAATCAGGTTAACCAATTTAGCCTTTTTGAGAATATACATTACTTACAAGTGAATCATCCATCGATAATAAGATTCTGTCCAGTGACTTAGGTATTTTCTAATCATTAATTCTCCTGCGGTGGAATTAATAAATTGCTCAATAGTTCTTCCCTATCTAAGAAAGGAGCCATATCCTCTAGGGGGGATGAAACCATTCTGCCATCAGGTAATTGTCTTGAACTCAATTTAGGCTCAAATAACTGTTGGGTATCTAACATGATTTCACACACTACCGGACCAGGTTGCTCAAGTACCTCCATCAGTTGAGACTGAAAATCAGGAGAATTAATTCTTGTCGCAGGAATGCCATAAGCTTCAGCAACTTTAACAATATCAGGAAAGGACACGCCACTCTGAGAGCTTTCTCCAACTAACTTGCCAAAAAAGTTAATCTGTGTTGCTCTAATCGATAGATAACCACCATTATTAAGAACAAAGATTTTGATGGGAAGTTGATGGTGGACGACGGTTTGGAGTTCTTGGATATTCATCTGAAGACTACCATCTCCAGCAAAACAGATAACCCGCTTGCCTTGTTGAGCGATAGCGGCACCCACAGCAGCTGGCAAATCATACCCCATGGAAGCACTACCAGAGTTAGAAAATAATTTTTGTCCTTTTTGGATAATTGCTGATTGAAAAGTAACAACACAGGCCATCCCATCACCACAGACAATCACATCATCCTTATCTAAACACTTAAATAAGGTGTTCATCAAATGATAGGGATTAATAGCATTTTCTTGGGACTGATGTTTTTGTGGTAAAAAGATCGGATAACGTTGAACCCTTTCTTGGCACCAGGCCAACCAATCAGAATGACTTTCGGGGTCGAAATTATCTTCATCCAATTGGCGGTTTAATTCTTCCAGAAAAACTTTCACATCACAATGAATTGGGAGGTCAGGTTTAACTGTCGGTTTGTCTAATTCTGCTTGATCAGCATCGACTTGAATCTTAAAGGCACAGCGAGCAAAAGACTGCCAATTGTAACTGACTTGACGAATATTTAGACGGCTCCCAAGAATCAGTACAGTTTCTGCATTTTGAACGGTAAAATTGCCAGGGCGATCACCAATTGTACCCGGACGACCACAATACAAAGGATTATCAGAGGCGATTATATCATGAGTCCAAGCCGTAGTAACTGGGATTCCCAACCTTTGGATAACTTTCTCAAAAATTTCAACAGCACCGCCAATTCGCACACCGCTGCCTGCCATAATCACAGGTCTGGGAGAGTTTTTCAGCCGACTAATTACCTCACGGCATTGTTGTTGAATTAACCGTAAATCCCATAGTTCTCCATCCTCTGAGGGGTCGTAACCTTGTAATTGACTTTCATCAATTTTACTGGATTGTACGTCAATGGGAACATCAATCCAGCAAGGGCCCGGACGACCCGAAACAGCTAAATGTAGAGCTTTTTCTAAATGGAATCGAATCGATTGGGGATCATTAATCAGAACGGCATACTTCGTAATTCCTTTAACCATGCTAACAATATCTGCTTCCTGATCCCCCAGTTGTCTCAACCGAGGAAGGTTGTAGGTTGCTAGGCAGGTTTCTCGCTTCACCTGTCCCGATACTATTAGCATAGGAATAGAATCTGTCCAAGCACCAAAAACCCCATTTAAGGCATTAATACCCCCTGGTCCAGTGGTGACATTAATACACCCGATCTTGCCAGTAACCCTAGCATAAGCTTCTGCTGCCATGGCACAGGCTTGTTCATGGTGACAACAAATATAACTCAAGCCTTGGCAGCGCCCGATGGCATCGTTGAGGTGCATGGCACCGCCACCTGTCACTAAGAAAATATGATGAACGCCGTGATTGACAAGGGTTTGTGCGATATAATCGGCAACTCTAATCATTGTTTTGATGCCATAACTCCTAATTTGTTATCATCATTATGGCTCTATTGAGTCTATTTAGCAATTTTATAAATTATCCTTGACAAGGATAGTGATCTGGTGTACCTTGGGCAACAATCCCCGTTTGGGCTGCCCGACGAACAAACACTAGAATCTTTTTACACTGTTACACTAGGTAATTGTGTGGGATGAGTTTTATTTTTCTGAGATGGTAACTTATGTCTTCTTATCTATTACTCGAATTAGAAACCTTACTCAAAAAACCAATTGCTTCTATAAAAGATTATGAAAGTTCTCTTTTCGAGCAATTGCTCGAAAAATCTCAAGGTCAAATAGTTTTATTTGGTGCTGGAAACTTAGGCAAAAAGTGTCTTACGGGTTTGCGAAGTGTTGGCATAGAACCAGTGGCTTTTGCTGATAATAATGTTGCTATCTGGAATACAAAAATTGAGGGAGTTGAGGTTCTTTCCCCTGAAATTGTGATGAAAAAATATGGCGATAATGTCTTATTTTTGGTAGCCATTTGGAGCATAGGAAGAAACCGCAGTTTTATCACGATTAGAAATCAATTACAAAAACTAGGTTTTCTCAATGTTGCCTCTTTTATCGTTCTTTTCTGGCGATATAATCACTTGTTTTTACCTTACTATTTCATCGATTTGCCTCACAAAATTTATGAGCAAGCAGAGGATGTCATCGGCGCTTTTATGATTCTACAAGATGACTACTCAAAAGAACAATATATTAATCAATTAAAATGTAGAATATTATTAGATTTTGACGGCTTGTCAGCTTACAAAGAGATCACTTATTTCCCTCGTTTTTTGTTATCTGTAATCAACCAAGAAGTATTTATTGATTGTGGTGCTTTTGATGGGGATACCGTTCAATCTTTAGCGGCTATCAATGCGGATGCTATAGAAAAAGTAATTTGTTTTGAACCCGATCCTCAGAATGTTGAAAAGCTTCAGCATTCTCTATCTAATTTAGATAGCACAATCCGAGATAAAATAATTATTTATCAAAATGCAGTAGGCAAGCAACGAGAAAAGCTAAGATTTTCAGCAACAGGTTCGGGTGCATCTGCAATTTCCAGCCAAGGAACTTTAGAAATAGAAGCCATTTCTCTTGATGAAGTTTTAGCTAATGAAGCACCAACCTTTATTAAAATGGATATTGAGGGGGCGGAAATAGATGCAATTATGGGAGCAAGAGAGATCATCAAGAATCATTCCCCAATTTTGGCAATTTCAGTTTATCACCAACAGGATCATTTATGGCGAATTCCCTTATTAATCAAGAGTATGTGCCAAGATTATTCTTTCTTTCTTGAACCCCATCTGCACGATGGTCAAGATGTCATTTTTTATGCTATTCCTAATTCTCGCTTTACCCAACCTTAACCAATACATTAGATACTTAACAGCCTATGACTTCCGACTTATTAGTTGATCTTAAAAACCTTCTAGCAAAGCCGATTGATGCCGTCATCAATTATGAAACCTCTGTTTTTGGCGATTTGTTAGAAAAATCTCAAGGACAAGTTGTTTTATTTGGCTCTGGCAACTTAGGCAAAAAGTGTCTTAATGGTTTACGGAAGATTGGTATAGAACCAGTGGCTTTTGCTGATAATAATGTGGCTATCTGGAATACAAAAATTGAGGGAGTTGAGGTTCTTTCCCCTGAAATTGCTGCTCTTAATTATGGTCAAAATGCTTTATTCCTTATTACCGTTTTTAATCGAGAGAATAGCCTTACTTTGATTCAGGAGCAATTACATCAATTAGGGTGTCAAAATGTTGCCCCGTGTGCCGTATTTTTTTTGTGCTATCCCCAAGAATTTTTGCCTCATTTTTATCTTGACTTACCTCACAAAATTTATGAACAAACGGGGGATGTTATCGCAGCCTTTGATCTTTGGCAAGATACAGAATCTAAGCGGGAATATTTGAAGCAGATTAAGTGGCGAATTTTACTAGAATCTGATGGTTTATTTTCGTCTCAGGAAATACAATATTTCCCGACTTTCTTACGGCCTCTTTTAAAAAAGGAAGTTTTTGTAGATTGTGGCACTTTTGATGGTGATACCCTGAAGACATTTATTGATCTTAAGGGAGATTCAATTGAGAAAATAATTTGTTTTGAACCCGATCCAATTAATGTAACCAACTTAAAAGGATATCTTTCTAATTTAGATCATCAGCTTCAAGCCAAGGTGATAATTTACCAAAATGCTACAGGTAAACAACGAGAGAAACTAAGATTTTTAGCTGCCGGTTCAGAAGGATCGGCAATTTCCAACCAAGGAAACTTAGAAGTAGATGTAGTTCCCCTTGATGAAATCATAGCTGATGAAGCACCCACATTTATCAAGATGGATATTGAAGGAGCAGAAATCGATACTATTCTGGGAGCAAGTCACATCATTGAGAAATATACTCCTATCTTGGCTATTTCAACTTATCATTTACAGGATCATTTATGGAGACTTCCCTTATTGGTAAATAGTATATGCAGTGATTACTCTTATTTTCTTATACCTCATGGTGAGAATGGTCTAGAGTCAGTCTTTTATGCTATTCCCAATTCTCGCTTTACCAGCGAAGCCTAATTGCCGTTAATTTGAGGAGAAACTCAATTCAATGTCGTCTAACTCTGTAGAGATGCCTGAGCCCGTTTCGGAAATGCTCACCCCCACCCTAAATTTAATGGGGTTTATGACTGCTTGGATAGATCCTTATACCGAAGCTTTTGTCAAGTTTGCTCCCTTGGCCCCCAAAACTTGTCTTGATATTGGAGCAGCTTACGGGATCGCAAGTTTAGCGGCTTTAGCAACAGGTGCGGAAGTGATTGCCTGTGATCCAGACTGGCGGCATCTAGAAATTTGTCTTCAAAAAACACCCTCTAAGCAGAAAAGTCGCCTGAGATTGTTACAAGGATCTTTGCCTGATCAGATTAATTTAGAGGATGGGAGTTTGGGAGCCATCCTCTGCTCAAGAGTCCTACACTTTTTAACGGGGCCAGAAATTGAGGAATCAGTCCGTAATATGTCCCGTTGGCTTTGTTCTGGGGGTCGAGTTTATTTGATTGCCGATACTCCCTATAATAGATTTTTAAAATCATTTTTACCTATCTATGAGGAAAGAAAGCATCGGGGCGATCTTTGGCCAGGACAAATTGATAACTTCCCCCAATTTATGCCCACAGAACTGGCTCCTAATTTGCCCAACTTTTTTCATACTCTAGAACCAGATATATTAGCGCGTGTATGTACCAAGATGGGTCTTATAGTTGAGAGAAAAGGGTTCATTTCCCGTATCGATTACTTACCTGATGCTCAAGATGATGGTCGGGAGGGAGTTGGGATTATTGCCTATAAACCTTAAAACTGATATGAAAATCCAAAATATATTCTTTGATCTAGATGGTACATTGATTAATTCATCGAGGGGAATTAAATATTCTCTAACAAAAGCGTTGTCATCTGTACTTCCAGACTTTGATCTAGATCAGATTTCTACAAGCTTAATTGGCCCCCCTGTGGCCGAAATGTTCAAACAGATGATCAGCAATGCTGATCTAGATTTGATTGATGATTTAACGCGGGAGTTTCGCAAAAGCTACGATAGTGAAGGTTGGGAAAAAACCGATATCTATGAAGGAGTTGTAGAAACTCTTTGCCAATTGGCGGACTTGAATACTACAATGTTTATTGTTACTAACAAGCCTAGCCACCCAACCTTGAAAATTTTAGATCATCTCCAGATGCTACATTTTTTTGCCGATGTTGTATCTCCAGATACGGGAACTCATCCCTATCCCTCTAAATCAGCAATTTGTCAACATATCTTGACAAAGTATCAAATCAATCAACAATCTGCTATCTTGGTTGGAGATTCTCGTGATGATGCTCAGGCAGCCAAATCTTGTGGACTTAGTTTCATTGCCGCCACCTATGGCTATGGAAAAGTACACCAATCTGAAACTTCCGAGCAGTTATGTAAAATTTATAGTTTTCCCGAATTGATAGGTCTAATCAAGTATTAGCTTTTCATCAAGGGGAATAATAAAGTCTAATTTTAAGGAGGATTATCCAATGTCTGTTAACCGCGATATTTTTGACGAACTCTTTGTTTTAGAACTTGCCAATAATCATTGGGGTAGTTTAGAGAGAGGATTAAAAATTATCACTGACTTCTCTAGAATTGTTAGGTTTAATAATGTCAGAGCATCGATCAAGCTTCAATTCAGAGATGTGGACAATTTCATTCATCGAGATTTTCGGGACAGGACTGATATTCGCTATATCAAAAAAACTCTCGATACAAAAATGACAGAAGATGATTACGCAACTCTAGTGAAAGCAGTACGTCAAAGTGGATGTATTCCGATGGCAACTCCTTTTGATGAAAAGTCTGTTAATCTTTGTGTTGAATTGGGCATCCCCATTATTAAAATCGCTAGTTCAGATCTAAACGACTGGTTTTTAATTGAGAAAATCGCCGATACTCGCAAACCGGTAATTGTCTCAACGGGAGGTTCTTCTCTCAAGGATATAGATGATTTAGTCATCTTCTTTGAAAATCGTAATGTTCCTTTGGCTATTAACCATTGTGTTTCTCTCTACCCTTCCGAAGATTCTGAGCTAGAGATGAATCAAATCGATTATTTAAAAAATCGCTACCCCAATCATGTCATTGGTTTTTCAACCCATGAATATACTGATTGGACATCCTCAATGCTGATAGCCTACGCTAAGGGGGCGAGAACTTTTGAAAGGCATATCGATATTGAGATGGATGGAGTCCCTGTCTCTCCTTATTGTTCCTTACCAGAACAAGTCGATATTTGGTTTAAAGCTTTTCAAAAAGCTAAAGAGATGTGTGGCGCACCGGGTACTCAAAAAAGAATGCCCCCTGAAAGAGAAATTAAGTATCTTGATGCGCTGGTTCGAGGGGTTTATGCTAAAAGGGATTTGCCAGAAGGTTACATTCTCAACCATGACCGCCTCAATGAAGATTTATACTTGGCGGTTCCTCTCCAGAAAGGACAGATTTCTTGCCGGGAGTTAATGTCAGGAGAGATATTAACTAGGGCCTGCAACAAGGATGAACCCATTATGATTGACTCCATTGATAGCCCTTATTCAACTAACGATAATCTCAGAAAGATTATCTATCAACGGGGTATTTAATTTTGAGGGAAAGGTGAACTAATTGCTAAGTTCACCTTTGATCATCTCAATAAAACAACTCGATTAGGCAGTTCCATTTTTTGGATAGCATTGTAAATCGCTTCTTGAGATAAAATTGAAGTTATAATAATCGGCTGTCTCATCTCTCTTAATTGAATTTGATGAGGTGATAGCACCGTAACCCCTGAAATAACACTACCTTGATTAATGGGATTTCCATCAACAAAAGCAACTATATTGGCTTTTGCCAGTGAAGTTTCGGCCAGCAATTTCATGGCTAATTGTCCCGTTCCCCAAACAATAACATCGGCAGCATCCTCTAACACTGACTGTAATTTAATATCTATATCAGTCATAATTTTTTTGGAGCTTTCAATATAAAGCAGTATTCTTTCTTTGAGCATTTTATCAGGATAAATTACCAATTCAGATGAATTAGACTCTTGCTTCTGCCAAAAGCTATAAATGGCTGGATAAGACATCCCCGGAGAGACATCAAACACTTTTTCGCCGATTAACTTATTGGTCAATCCAAATTGAATTAATAAATTTGACAAATGGGGATGATAAAAATGATTAATATGTTCAGTATTAAAATCTTGAAAAGGGGCAAAAACATGATCAACATATCCCGAGGCATTGGGAACTTCTACATATAGATATCCCCCTACTTTTATCAATTGTTCTATTAATTTTACAGAAAATTTCAGATCCTGTATATGCTCTAACACATGAGAAAGAATGACAACATCAAAATCTCCCAAATCTTGAGGAGGCGTAAAAATAGAACCAGCATAAGCTTCTATTCCGTAAAGCTGTTTTGTATTCTCAACACAAGCCGGAGATGGATCTAAACCACATAAATTGTTATATCCTAGTTTTTTAAGATAGCCTAATAAACCACCATTAGCACAGCCAATATCTAAAATGCGAACGCTCTTATCTGGTAAAAATTCAGCAATACATTCAGCCGTTTTTTGAAGTCGTGCGGCATCATAGGGAGACTCCCCCCCTCCTGTAGCGGTTTTTTTGTCCTCGTATTTGGATAATTTGGCGTAAAAAATATCATAATCTTTCTGACTTACTGTTGTATCAGCATAGACGAAACCACAGCGATCACAACATAGTATATCATATCCATTTGAGAGGGGATGACCTTCAGGTAAAACAAATTTTTGTGTGTGAAGAATCTCCCCATTTTCTTCTTGACAAATTGGACATTTGCGAATTGATTTTTTCTTATTCATGGTGTAAGTCCTAAAATTTTGATGAATTATAACTAGCCGTTCGGATGATTGAGTCTCTTAAGGGAATTAAGGGTTTAAGTTGTAGTGCAGAAAACGCTCGTTTTACTGAAGGAACATAACGCTCAGCAGGTTTACCGGGGATAGGTTCTTTAGCTATAACTACCTCAACTTTTGATGCAAATGTACTGGCAACAACTTTTGCTAATTCAGCGATAGTTAAGTCCTCATCTGAACCGACATTATAAGGGTAGCATGATTTCCCCTTAAACAAAATTGTCCACAGCCAAATCGCCAAATCTGCTGCGTAGAGATAAGAACGATAAGGAGTACCATCCCCCCTGACGAGAATTGACCCCCCCATTAGACCATCTAAAATAAAATTACCAATGGCAAAATGGGTATCCAGTGGCAAATAGGGACCGACAAAGGCAAAGCAACGAGCAATTTTCGTTTCTAAGCCATGTTGTTTAGCATAAAGGGTGCAGAGCATTTCTGCTGCCCGTTTTCCTTCGGCATAAGCATAACCCGGATTAGTTAAATCAGGAGAGCCTAAATAATCTTCGGAAACATGGGTTATCTCAGGGGGTTGTTTGCCATAAACGGCACCGGAACTGGTTAATAAGAACTTTTTAGCCTGACAGAATTTAGCAAATTCTAAAGTATGTCTTGTTCCCTCGATAATCGTATCAAACATCAATAAGGGATCTTCTTGATTTAGTTTGGCACTAGCTTCAGTGGCACCATGAATGACATAAGAAAACTCCCCTTCAGGAAACTCAAATGACCTAACATCACCGCAATGGAATTGAATAGCGGGATGATTGGCTAAATGAGGAGCTTTTTGCCTGAAACTATCAGGATTTCTGGTTAAAACAACCGCCGATGCTTTTAAGTCTAGCTGATCATTAGCCCAGATAAAACTTTCTAATAACCAACAGCCAAAAAAGCCTGTACCTCCGGTAATAAATATTCGTTGTCCCCGCAATTCTTCCCAGAGGGTTTTAGTATGGGCAAGAATATGATTTAAGTCGTTTGTTAGAAGATTGGTCATCAGAGCATATTACACCAGCTATGGACATTATGATAAATAACGGATCACAATAAACTATCATCAATGTCAACCCCTAGCGATCGCAATTGCGCCGCCAAGCGTTCCGCCCGTAGTTTTTCCTGCTCGGCTCGTTGCTTTTCCTGCTCGGCTCGTAGTTTTTCCTGCTCGGCTCGTAGTTTTTCCTGCTCGGCTCGTTGCTTTTCCTGCTCTGCCAACTCCTCTATGGTGGGGAGCAATTGCCCCTCTGGTGTTGCCCAACGCAGCCAAGTAATCGGCTCTTGTTCATCCCCATAAATTCCCTGCCAGCGCACTAACACCAACCCTAAGATTTCGCTGCTGAACTTTCCTTGAGCATCTGGGTTTAAAGATTTATAAACGCCCCCTTCTAAGCGATGTCCCGCTAAATCTTCTGGGTCAAAGGGATCATACCAAAAGTATTCTGTCACCCGCAAACGATTCTGATAGATCAGCTTTTTCTCTTCTTTATCTTTTTTGGCTGTACTTTCAGAAAGCAACTCAATCACCACATCAGGAGCTTTTTCTTCTTCCCAGACGACCCAGCTTTTCCGTTCTCTTCGAGGCACGTCCAACACCACAAATACATCAGGTCCGCGATAATCCTCGTTACGCACTTGATTGGGGCTAAAATAAACGAACATATTGCCTCCCACAAACGCTTCTCGTCCTTGAGTTTTTAACCATTGGGAGAGAGGTCTGACTAATAACTGCATTTGCAGTCCGTGTCGCTGGGTTTCCATGGGAATACCATCATCAGAAAGTAGTTCATCTTGGGTCGGTGGTAGCTTTATCTCTGCTGGGTTAGCGCCAATTACGAGTGTCTCTTGAGCCATGGGTTGGTTGGGGTGAACAACTGATGGGACTTTCTTATCATAAACTATCATCGATGTCAACCCCTAGCGCTCGCAATTTTGCCGCCAAGCGTTCTGCCCGTTGCTTTTCTTGCTCGGCTCGCAGTTTTTCCTGTTCGGCTCGCAGTTTTTCCTGTTCTGCTAGTTGCTTTTCCTGCTCTGCTCGTTGCCTTTCTTGCTCTACTAACTCACTCCCCCATAATAACAAATTACCAGAGCTATCCCACCAACGCAACCAATAGGCTGTCACTTCAGCTTTTTTTCCCTGCCAGACTCCCAAAAATAAGTTAATCTCTGCTATCCAATAACGATTGTTTTCATTAGGTTTTTGTTGTTCATACCTTCCTTGATTTAATCGATAAATTTCTAATTCTCCTGTTTTTGGCTGAAATATTCCATAGACAGGTACTTGTAAGATTTGCTCGTAAAAATACCATTTTCCATAGGGATAGTGAGGGTTGATGGAATATTCACCCCCTTCGGTTTCCGAGATAAACTCTAGGACAATTGCGGGAATTTCTCCTTGAAGATGGGGAGTATAACTGCGCCGAATTTCTCCACTAGCAATGGGTTTTACCGAGGGAATATAAACCCAATCAGGTGCTTTGACAACTGTTTGAGTTTTAACGGTAGCACATAAGCCAAAATTAGAAGCAATTAGCATCGATTCGAGAATTAGTCCTGCTAATTCTAGGGATTCTCGTAAAGCGGCTGCTAAGAGAGGTTGCAGGTTGTTGTCCACAGGTTCGTCAGGTAATATAAAATCATCTGGCAGTTTTTCCCAGGTAATAGTTGGTAAGGGGTTTGACTGAAGTAGTTGCATGGCTGTCATAAGTAATTTCACTAATTCAAATATCTAAAATGGGCTATAGATTTTCAGGATTGACTCCCAACTCTTTTAACTTTTGCACCAAACGTTGGCGAGAAATTTGTTCTTGCTCAAGTTCTAACTCAGCTTGTTCGGCTCGTTGACGCTCTTGCTCGGCTCGTTGCCTTTCTTGCTCTACTAACTCACTCCCCCATAATAACAAATTTCCCGACTTATCCCACCAGCGTAACCAATTAGTAGTAAATTCAGCTTTGGTTCCTTGCCAGATACCGATAAACAAATTAAGTTCTTTTATCCAGTAACGATTATTCTCATCTGGCAACTGCTGCTCATACTTTCCTGCCACTAAACAATAAACATCTAATTCTCCTGTTTTTGGCTGAAATATTCCATAGACAGGTACTTGTAAGATTTGCTCATAAAAATACCATTTTCCATAGGGATAGTGAGGGTTGATGGAATATTCACTCCCTTCTGTCTCAGAGATAAACTCTAGGACAATTGCGGGAATTTCTCCTTGAAGATGGGGAGTATAACTGCGCCGAATTTCTCCACTAGCAATGGGTTTTACTGAGGGAATATAAACCCAATCAGGTGCTTTGACAACAGTTTGAGTTTTAACGGTAGCACATAAGCCAAAATTAGAAGCAATTAGCATCGATTCGAGAATTAGTCCTGCTAATTCTAGAGATTCTCGTAAAGCTGCCGCTAATAGAGGTTGCAGGTTATTATCCACAGGTTCGTCAGGTAATATAAAATCATCTGGCAGTTTTTCCCAGGTGATTATCGTTGATTTTGGTGGTAAATCAATAGCAGATGGTGTCATTGTCGTAAACAGTCCTTCCTAATATTTAATAAGCTCTCATAAACTGCCCGCGACTAAGTAGGTACATTACTTGATTGGGGCTAAAGTAAACAAACATATTGCCTCCCACAAACGCTTCCCGTCCTTGAGTTTTTAACCATTGGGAGAGAGGTCTGACTAATAACTGCATTTGCAGTCCGTGTCGCTGGGTTTCCATGGGAATACCGTCATCAGAAGGTAGTTCATCTTGGGTAGGTGGTAGCTTTATCTCTGCTGGGTTAGCGCCAATTACGAGTGTCTCTTGAGCCATGGGTTGGTGGGGGTGAACAACTGATGGGACTTTCTTATCATAAACTATCATCAATGTCAACCCAATTGCGCTCTCAATTGGGTTGACAAGCGCTCGGCTCGTTGCTTTTCCTGCTCGGCTCTATGTCGTGTTCCCGCAATAATCCTATCAAACAAATGCTCTAATGTCACCGCTATGGAATTGAATAGCGGGATGAGTAGGTAAATGAGGAGCTTTTTGTCTGAAACTATCGGGATTTCTGGTTAAAACAACCGCCGATGCTTTTAAGTCTAGTCGATCATTTGCTCAGATAAAACTCTCCAGAAGCCAGCCGCAAAAAAAGCCTGTACCTCCAGCAATAAATATCCGTGCAATTCTTCCCAGAGGTTTTTAGTGTGGATAAGAATGTGATTTAATTCACTTGCTAGAGGATTATACATTTTAACTTAGTCCCTAGAGATAATATCAATGATAAGGTTTTCATCAGCCGTAAACCAAAAATTACGCTCTTTTTTTTTACGATCTTAACAACTTTAAGCCTACAAAACTATTATTCAAGGATACACTTTGTTGCAATAACTGTCCTTACATTATTACCACTCTTGACTTTGAGTACGGAACATTTATCTATAAAATTTGCCAAGGCTATTTTTTTTCCACTCTGCAATTGATGATTAGCAAATGTTGCCAGATTCTTTCTTTGTTTGAACCACCGGCTCCGATTAATATAATCCACAGAAAAATGCGAACTATTTATAACCAAATAATCAACATTGTATTTTTTTATAAATGCTCTTAATTCTTGAAGTGAATCAGTATAATGGACTTTCATGAAAGAATCTGCTCGTTGAGCCATTTCTTCGTAGACACTAGGATAAATAGGAAAGTTAAACTCATTGCTAAAAAGAACAGAGCGTTTTGCGAAAGTTGGAATATTGTCAGATACTATGTTGTCTAATGAAGCTACCATAACATTCTTGGATTGCTGAGAGATATACGATTCGATACTGGGAACATGATAAATAGCTTTGATGTGTGAAGGGTTAAAATAAATTGGATACAATAATATGTAAATTCCTCCTAAAATTATAGTTCCTCTGACTATCCACTTAACCAAAGGATATAGTTTAACACTATTTCTTATTGTCCATTGATAAAGAGAATGAGAAATAATTATAATCGTTATACTTGAGGAAAAGACAATAATAATACCCAAAATATTAGTGTAGCGATTAGGAAAATATAATTTCATGAATAAAATATTGGCCAATGAAAACAAAGACAAAGAAGACAATATTGATTGAGGCAATATTATCCAACCACTTTTAAGTAGTTTTACTAGGGGAAATTTATTAGGAAAAAGGCAAAGAATTGGTAAAGCCAAGCTCAACCAATTTAACCAAAATGGCTCAAAAAGATAATTTGGTCTCATTCCGCTTTGCCAGCCGTAAATTAAAGTATCCAAATAATTGTGAGAAAAATAGGGAGCTCTCCCATCAGGATACCAAAATTCAGGCATTTTGATAGCTTCGTTAGCGGTATAAATCGGTAAGTATTTAGAAGTAGAAAAATAGTTTAAACAAGCAGCGGTAATTATAGCCCCTACTCCAATGAAAAATAGTAAGTAATCATTTATCTGTCTTGAGCTTACTAATTTTCTATTTTCCCAGCTAAATAGTCGAAAACCTAAAATTCCGCCCATGATCAATAGTATAGGAGGATAAAATATACCTTGTAAGATTAGTGTAATTCCTGTAGGGATCCAAGCTCCTCTCAGCAGGTAATAAAAGAATGCGGGTAGGATTACCCACGCAAAACCACGGGGAGTACTACTTGCAAGTGGCAGAGAAATCAGGGAAATTACAATACAAATAAATCCTAGGAATGGTATTGGTAAAATTTCGATGATAGCTAAAAAAATAAAAATTGAACCGACATAGGTTATGATTATTGGAAGAACTTGAAAAATTAATAAAGGTTCGATCCCAAGTCCGATTAAAAACTTAAATAGATAAGTGTAACCAATAGGTGTTACCGCTTGAGCAACCTCAGCAGGAAAGTCATTTTGAAATAAATTTGGATCAATGAATTTGTACATCCAAAAGGCAAAACTTCTAACATCATCCTCATAAATTTGACCGTTTAAAGAGCCACTAAAAATACCGTTGAAAGTAATAGCTATCCAAATCGTGACAAAGGCTAGGCTAATCAATAGCCAATATATTTTATGGCTCTTATTATTTTCAGATAATGGCTCAAAGAAAAAAGAATACAATTTGCTCTGATGGTCGACATTCATAGGTTCTCACTTTGGTTCAGATGTTTAGCTCAAAATTTGAATTAAATATAAAATACACTGTTAAAGATAGGATAGCATCAACTTGCAGTTGTTCTTTACAAAATTGACAATTACCTATCATGGTGCTTTTTAATCGTGATAGTAGGCCAAGCCAAAGATAATAGGCTCTTCGTTACTCTTTATGCTAAATCAACAGACAAGATGCCAAGATAACATACTTCTAACCCAAAAATTCCGAAAGTTTCTCAAGCCATAGCCTCTTCGTTTTATTAGTTTA